>Ga0224508_10000017_pt1 | contig 228667 bp, 204 predicted proteins | sample SF_Jan12_sed_USG_4_FD_170157 | JGI IMG/M metagenome (GOLD analysis project Ga0224508, IMG submission 170157) | Sediment microbial communities from San Francisco Bay, California, United States - SF_Jan12_sed_USGS_21 | ecosystem: Environmental > Aquatic > Marine > Sediment | place: USA... | reverse complement strand
CGCAATGGCGGAGGCTACTCGAGATGTTTTGACCGCCGAGAAAGAAGCTGAAATTGCACGACTCGAGAAAATTGAGGTGTCGAGGCAAATCGTCGAACAGCGCAAGGTTGAAATCGACGCCGATGCGGAAGCTGAGCGCATTCGGCGCATTGCGGCCGGTGAGGCCGACGCCGTACTTGCGAAATATACGGCAGAAGCTGAAGGCACACGCAAAGTGCTGGAAGCTAAGTCGATCGGTTACCAGCGGCTGCTCGAAGCTTGCGCGGACCGCAAGGACATCGCTCCAGCGCTGTTAATGATCGAACAGCTGCCAACGCTTGTCGCCGAACAGGTCAAGGCCATTCAAAACCTGAAGATCGACAAGATCACGGTGTGGGACAGCGGCAACGGCAACGATGATGCATCGTCAGCAACCGCCGGTTTTCTGCGCGGCATGATTGGTGCGTTGCCGCCGATCCATGACCTGGCAAAACAGGCCGGCATCGAACTGCCCGAGGCGCTTGGCAGAGTCGAGGGCACGAAAGACGAAGTGCCAGCCAAAAAATCAACGAAGCGTGACAGGCCAACACCGCCGCGCGCTGCGGACACCTGATACCGCTGCCACATTTGGCCATATTGAGATCACGGGCCGCGCATTTTTGAATGGTCTCATCTCCCTAGAACAAGGGAGATGAGCTATGCAATCAGCGATTCAGGGCCTGAAACGCTCCACATCCGTCAAGACACTGGTCATCGGCGGCCTAATTCTTATTCTTCTAATACCGGTCTCAATGATAAAGGGCGTTGTGCATGATCGTGATTCGATCCATCAACAGGCCCGTCACGACATCATGCGCTCGTGGGGTAATGAGCAGCTGATCGCGGGCCCCGTGCTGATCGTGCCGTTCACGCTAAGACACTTTAATTCCAACGGCGGCGAAATTATCGAAGAGAGCCGACTGTATTTGTTGCCGGAGTCTCTAAATTTTGACACCCGCGTCAATCCAGAGATTCGCTACCGCGGCCTGCATAAAGTACCTATTTATAGCGCTGCCATTTCGATCGACGGCGAATTCAACAGCCCGAACATCGAGTTGCTGGGCATTGAGACCGCACGTATCCATTGGGACAAGGCAAGTGTCGCCATCTTCGTTTCCGACGCACGCGCGATCGCGGAAACACCAGTTATCGATATCAACGACAAGGCTCGGAAATTTGAAGCCGGCGGACAACAATTCTTCGGCGACATGCCACCGCCGATTATCGCTCCCATCGGCGCTCTGATTGATTCGGCATCTGCCGAACAAACGGTTCACTTTTCGATGACCCTGCATGTCAACGGCAGTGACAGCCTGCGGTTCACGCCGCTCGGCGACACGACACGCGTTTCCATGTCATCGGACTGGTCATCGCCGAGCTTCCTCGGCAATTATCTGCCGAAGTCGCGCCAGATTACTGGCGACGGATTTACGGCCGACTGGCAAATCGCGAGTCTCGGTCGTGCCCTGCCTTGGCAATGGACCGATCGCCTGCGACCGGTTGCTCAAGCTCATCAATCTGCTTTCGGCGTCAACTTCTATTTACCGGTCAGTCTGTATCAGTTGACACTACGTGCGACCAAATACGCGGTGTTGTTTATCGGCTTGTCGTTTGTCGCTTATTTTCTATTCGAGGTCATGGCAAACCTGCGTCTTCATCCGCTGCAGTATCTGCTGGTTGGCTTTTCGAACGCGATTTTTTATCTATTACTGCTATCACTTGCCGAGCACATTGGCTTTGGTTGGGCCTACCTGGTCAGCGCAAGCGCATCAGCGGGTCTCATCGCCGGTTACAGCGCCGCCGTGCTGAGCGGTCGGAAACGCGGACTGATGATGGCGCTCATTCTTGCGGGTTTGTACAGCTTTCTGTACATGACACTCAAAGCAGAAAGCTATGCACTGCTTGCCGGCGCGATCGGATTATGGATTACCTTGGCACTAGTGATGTACCTAACGCGCCGCATCGACTTTTACGCGCAGGCCAATAGCGTCGCCAACGATTGACGAAGTCGAAGTTGGCTGTCAGACGGTAGTCGGCTTCTTGCGAATCAGAGCCCTTGCCTTGCTGGCTATCGGGATCACCCGATAAAGGGCACTTGCCAATGGCTTGCTCGAATAGGTGTGCCAGACGACGAGTTCGAAACCGGTCTGCTTGAGCAGGTATTCGAAGGACTCGCGGCAAAACTCATTGCAGTGGCCGGGGCGCCATTCAGTCGAGTATTTCTTGTTACGCAGCCCGCGATTCTTCAATGCTCGCTTGACCACATAACTCAATGATCGCGTGTTCGGGAATTCAAGCAACGCAAGTCCATTGTCCTTTATCAGGCTGCCGATTTTCGTCATCGCCAGGATTGAATCGGGCAGGTGTTCAAGTACGTGGCGCAACACAACAACGTCATACGGATTATTGTCCGGATTGTCGTATTCGAGGAAATTCGCAACGATGACATCGATACCCTGGTCCTCAAAGATTTCTTTCGACGCTTTTTCGCTCAGTTCCATACCGCGAACCTGCCAACCGTCCTTGCGTGCCAGGTAAAGCAAACCGGCGCTGCCGCAGCCGATATCCATGATCGAGCCGGGCTCGTCTGTGTGTCGACGAATAAAATCCCAACTCTCGCGTATGCTGATATTAACGTGATGCTCGGTATCTTCCGGGCTCACATAAATCTCGGTGTACTGCGTTTGGTCGACACCACAATCGAGATCATAGTTCCACAACGTACAGTTGCTACACTTGTAGTAGTCGAGGTCACTATTGTGACCGTCGCGCATCCACAAAATCAGGTCATCGCTTCCGCAGAGTCGGCAGTTATCAAGCATCGCCTGGTCATTAATTATCGAGGCATCAATCGTATCACTCGCAGATCCGAGCGCCGAAAAATGCGGAGCCTGTCCTTGTGAGCCGGCCCGCCGGCGTTAGACTGTGCGCGGCAATGGACCAAGAAGCATGGACGATTTAGGCAGCAATCAGGTGTTCGAGCGCGTCGTGCGGCCGCATTTCGATCGGCTGTACCGGCTTGCCTGGCGGCTGACCGGCAGCAAAGCGGAGGCCGAAGACTTATTTCAAGAACTCCTTATCAAGGCCTACGGCAAGCTCGACGAAGTCGTGCACATCGAACGGCCGGGCTCCTGGTTGAGCCGCGTCATGTATAACTTATTCGTCGATCAGCATCGCCGCTTTACGCGACAGCGGCTGCATATCGTCGAGGAAGGCCAGCTACCCGGCGCTGGCGTCGCTGATCTGCCGGGCGGCAATAACCCGGTTGCCGAGACCGAGCGCGCCGAGCAATTTCAGCGGCTCGATGCCGCGCTGAATCAGCTCAGCGACGAGCATCGGATCACTGTGCTGCTGCATGACACAGAAGGCTATAAACTCTCTGAAATACAAGAGCTTATGGGCGTTCCAGTGGGTACGATCAAGTCCCGGCTGCATCGCGCCCGCGCCAGATTACGGGAAATCTTGGTCGCGGATGGAACCTTTTCCTGAGCTACATCGTGTAAGGGTTTGAGAAGGATAGAAATATGTCGCATACAAACGAGCAAACGGATATCGAGCAGGAACGGAAACTGCTGGAAATGCTAAAGGACTACCCGATGCCACAAGCGGAACAAGGATTTTACGACCAGGCAATTGTCCGCGCCGCCCGAGTGGGAAACCGTCGTCAGCGCAATCGCTGGATTATGACGGGATTCGGTTCGGCCGTCGCGGCAGGCATTCTAGTTCTTCTCGTCAGCGGCATGTTTTTCAACGCAACGCAGACACCGCAGCTCGACGCAGATATTCCGGGTGTAACGATAGCGCTGGCTGAGCCACGTACCGTTAACCTGATGTTTGCGTCGACGGAGCCGCTTGATGGCGCGACGTTAACGGTACTGTTGCCCGACGGCATCGAACTCGTCGGCTTTCCGGGGCAGCGCGAAGTTAGCTGGCAAACGAGCCTTGCCGAAGGCAAGAATTTACTACCGCTCAGCTTAGTTGCCGTCACGCCAGTTGGTGGCGAAGTCCTGGCACGACTCGAACACAACGAGCGTAACCGCACATTTCGGTTGCGCGTAGAGATTAGCTAAACGGAGCAAGGCTATGAAGCAGTTCAATATATTTCTCGCGACGCTGGTACTGACGTGTTTCACGTTCTTGCCGGCCACCGCGCTCGCCGACGATTTCGACGATCTCGACGTGACAATGGAGGTTCTCGACAACGAGGCTGACCTCGATGAATTCGTCTCTGAAATGCGCGGACCGGACGACGATGGTCTCGATGATGATGATTTCGCCGACGATGAAGACGAACGCGACGACGGTGACATCGGTGACGTCGGCGACGACGACGACGGCGACGACGAAGACGAACGCGATGACGGTGACATTGGTGACGACGGCGATGACTTCGACCGTGACGAAGACGAGGACGACGACTTCGAACACGACCGTGACGGCGGAGACGACGAAGACGAGTTCGATGATGAGGATGGATTCGAAGACGAAGATGGCGACGACGTCGATGACGAGGAAGACTTCGACGACGAAGAGGAAGACGAGCATGACGATGACGACATGGACGATATGGACGACGATGACATGGATGACGACTCGTCCGATGACGGCACCGATGACGACGACGTGATGTAGCGCCGACAAAACGCTGATCGCTCTGAAAGTTGGCTATCAGCGCGCTTTCCGCGAAAATCCCCCCGTTTGGAGCCCATTCGGGGGGATTTTTTTGCACCACGTCATAGTTTTAATACCGAATATCGGTAACCTTGCCATCTGACATAACGTATCGCTTGGGGCCAAACCGATCCACGCTATTATCAGAAACTCCACCCGGCAGCCATTTGGCCGCCTGCTCAGACTCATCGTCCTGCTCTCGTGCCTGACGTTCGTCCTCCCCGCATCCGCGATGACGGCGGAGGAGTACTTCGACGATGCCAACCGACTGTTTCGAGATAACCTGTACTGGGCTGCTCTGCTTCGCTACCGACAAGCCAACGAAGCGGGCATGAACACGAGCCTGTTGCACTACAACACTGGCGTCGCTCACTATCGCGCCCGACAACACATTCGAGCCCGCCAAGCATTGTTGAAAGCGCTTGATGCGCCGTCGCTGCGCGTCGCGACTCAGTACAACCTGGGCCTGAATGCTTACGCTGCCGGCGATGCCAACGAAGCCTTGCGCTGGTTCCGTCTCGCGCGCGACCAGCAGCAAAAAGAAACGATATCTCAATATGCGCGAGTCGCAATTGCGCGCATTCGTGCACAACAGGCACTCGACGATCCGATCATTATCGAAAAAGAGAAGCGGCGTCGCGAGCGAAGTTTTGCCGATCTTGAACTTCGCGCACGCGTAAGCTTCGGCAACGACAGCAACATTTTCCGCTCGCCATCTAGTTCTTACGTCGACTTCTCCGACCCGACACAGCCGCTTATAACGCCGGAAGAGGTATCAGGCGTTTTCATCCCCGTAAGCCTGAGCGCGAAGTACACGGTTAATTCCTTCAAATACGAAGGCTTCTTCGCCGCGTATCAAATGTCCGGACGATATTACCAGGACAAAGACTTCGATAATGCCAATGAATACAGTCACGAGCTGAGCTTTGGCAACGAGTATCGACGCAAAGACGAAGAAACCGGTCGCGAGCGTCGCGTATACAGTGCCTTCAAGGTCGCACAGCACGACGAGGTGTATTACGACCCTGACGATGGCGACTCGCGAATTGTCGACAATGTCGTTATCGACGACCGACTGAATTACTTGCGCTACGGGCCCGAATTGACCTTTCGGCAATCCTTCGAGAATCTAAGCTTCGGATTTAACTTCAAAGGGCAACTGTGGAATTACGAGGAGCTGCAGGTCGTACCAGCATACGATCATGAGTACTTAAACTTTGGACTCTACACGCAATTCCGCTTTTCGCCGACGTCTTTTTTGCGCTTATTCGGCAGTATGTCCACGCGGCAATTCGGTGAACGACGGGGCCGTGATCTGAACGGGACGCTGGATATCGCCAATGAGGACTTGCGCTACGACTATGTCGATTATGGCGTGCTGGCGCGGCAGCGCATTACCGACGATCTGTGGTTCGGCGTCAAATACGAGCACAGGTTTCGCGAAGATCAATATCTCGGCTACAACAACTACACACGCGATAGTTACGGTGGCGAGGTCCATTGGTCGATCGGCGAGCGCTTCGATCTCGAATTTTCTGGCTTTTATCGGCTTTACGATTATCCCAACGCATTCGCATTTGATAACTCGCTAGCTCCCCTAAAAACGCTAGAAACAGCCAATGGAAATCTTATCGCAACATATCGAATGACACGCCATCTATCGCTCAGATTCGAAGCGGAATATCGTGAACAGGCGTCGAACGATACCCGGATACAATATGATCGTAATCAGTACGTATTAGGGGTCCTTTGGCAACAGTAGAACCTGCTAAAATCGCGCCCTTTCGGTAGACCGTACGTGCGCAGTCAATGGACGTTACGCCAATACTCGAATCCCTGAACGACGCACAGCGTCAAGCGGTAACCGCGCCGGCCGAGCCTACGCTCGTAATCGCCGGCGCAGGCAGCGGCAAGACTCGCGTTCTTGTGCATCGTGCGGCCTGGCTGATCGACGTCGAAGGTGTATCGCCACAGGGCCTGCTGGCAGTGACGTTCACCAACAAAGCGGCGGCCGAGATGCGCGGCCGAATCGAGGCGCTGCTGGACATGCCGGTCAACCACCTGTGGATCGGGACGTTTCACGGGCTCGCCCATCGCCTACTGCGCCGTCACTGGCGTGAGGCTGAGCTGCCGCAGAACTTCCAAATTATCGATTCGGATGACCAGCTGCGACTGATCAAGCGCCTGCTCAAGAACCTCGAGATAGACGACAGCCGCTGGGTGCCACGGGAAATTCAGTATTTCATCAACGCTCAAAAAGACGAGGGCCTGCGGCCCAAACATCTGGACGATGACGGCGATCCTAATCGCCGCCAAATGATCTCTTTTTACAAGGAATATGAAGAGGTCTGCGCTCGAGGCGGCCTGGTCGATTTTGCCGAGCTGTTGCTGCGAGCGCACGAATTGTGGCGCGACAATCCTGAGCTGCTGGCACATTATCAACGTCGCTTCCAACACCTGCTCGTCGACGAGTTCCAGGACACAAACGCAATTCAATATGCGTGGCTGAGGCTACTGGCGGGCAAGGAAGGTGTCCCGTTTGTCGTCGGCGACGACGATCAGTCGATTTATCGTTGGCGCGGCGCACGCGTCGAACATATTCACCAGTTCCAGAAAGATTTTCCGTCGACGTCCGTCGTCAAGCTCGAACAGAATTACCGCTCAACCGCGACTATTCTGAACGCAGCTAATGCCGTCATCGCAAACAACAATTCACGCATGGGCAAGAATCTTTGGACCGACGGTGCCGATGGCGAGGCCATAAAAATGTACGCCGCATATAACGAACGGGACGAATCGGACTTCGTTATCGGCCGTCTGCGCGACTGGATCGATCACGGCAATGTTCGCGCGGATGCCGCTATATTGTATCGGTCTAATGCGCAGTCACGCGTTCTTGAAGAAAGCCTGATCAATGCTGGCATACCGTACCGTGTTTACGGTGGCTTAAGATTCTTCGAACGCGCCGAGATCAAAGACGCGCTTGCGTACCTGCGCTTGATTGCAAATCGTGACGATGACTCGTCGTTCGAGCGCGTTGTCAATCGGCCGACTCGGGGTATCGGCGCACGCACCGTGGAATCGATGCGTGCCTATGCGCGTGCGAACAGTTGTGCAATGTGGCGCGCAGCCGGCGCTATCGCAAGCGACACTCTGACGAGCCGCTCTGCAAATTCAGTGCTCGCGTTCTTGAACCTGATTGAGCGCATGGCACGAGAAACATCCGGGCTCGACCTGCAGGATCAAGTCGACCACGTCATCCATGCGAGCGGACTGGTCGACTATTTCAAGAAGGACAAAGGCGAGAAGGGCGAAACTCGGGTCGAGAACTTACTTGAACTCGTCAGCGCGGCGAAAAGTTTCGAGCCTGACCCGGCGGAAGAAATGTCGCCCCTCGATGAGTTTCTGTCGCATGCCGCGCTCGAATCCGGTGAAGGCCAGGCTGACGCTTGGGAGGATTGCGTACAGCTAATGACGATGCACTCGGCCAAGGGCCTTGAGTTTCCTCTCGTTTTCATGTGCGGCATGGAAGACGGACTTTTCCCGCACCAACGTTCGATAGCAGACCCCAACGGCCTCGAAGAAGAACGGCGTCTTTGCTATGTCGGCATTACACGTGCCAAAGAGACTTTGTATGTGACTTTCGCCGAACAGCGTCGCTTACATGGCATGGACAACTTCTCACAGCCATCACGCTTTATCGCTGAAATACCGGACGAATACGTCGAGGAAATCCGCCCTCGCGTGCAGGTTTCACGGCCCATGGGACGCGCTTCCGGGTTGTCGCGGCGGCAGTCATCGATAGCGCCGGGTGACGATATCGGCATTCGGCTCGGCCAGCGAGTGCGGCATGGCAAGTTCGGGCACGGTGTCATCTTGAACTGCGAGGGGCAGGGCGCACATGCCCGCGTCGAGGTGAATTTCGAGACAGCCGGTACGAAATGGCTGGTTCTGAGTTATGCAAATCTGGATCTGATGTAAACTACCGATCTTGAGTTAGCGGGTTCGCTGCACTCCTGAGGCCTCCTTAGAATAATGAAAATACTAATCCTCGGTGCAGGTCAGGTCGGCTCCTCCGCGGCCTATCACCTGTCTCGTGAAGAAGCCAACGAAGTCACTGTCGTCGATACGCGGCCGGACGTGCTGCGTGAGCTTCAGGACAGACTCGATATTCGAACCGTTGTTGGTCACGCCGCGTATCCCGAGGTCCTTGACCGCGCCGGCGCCAACGACGCTGATATCGTCGTCGCATTGACCGATACCGACGAAACCAACATGATCGCGTGCCAGGTCGCGTACACGATGTATCACACACCGACGAAAATCGCGCGTATCCGCTCCGCGGATTACATGAAGGCCAACAAGCTATTTAAACAAGACGCTATCCCAATCGATGTGCGCATCAGCCCCGAACAGTTGGTTTGCGAATACATCGAGCAGCTCATTCTTTATCCCGGCGCCTCGCAGGTGCTCGCATTTGCCGACGGTCGCGTACGCCTTGTGGGCGTCATGGCCGATCGCGACGGTTTACTGGTCGGTCAGCGTATCGCGACATTGAAAGAACACATTCCGAATACAGAAGGGCGCATCGCGGCCATTTATCGTAGCGGCAAAGCAATGTTGCCGGACGGCGATACAGTCATTCAGGAAGGTGACGAAGTATTCTTTATTGCCGACCGAAAAGACATTCGCGTTTTCATCAGTGAAATGCGTCGCCTCGAAGACCCGGTGCGTCGTGTTGTAATCGCGGGCGGCGGAAACATCGGCGTGCGACTGGCACTCGCGCTCGAGCAGACCAATCAAGTTAAGATTATCGAACGCGACACGAAACGTGCCCGGCTGATATCCGAACAAGTCAACAAAGCCATCGTGTTGGTCGGCGACGCCGCCGATGAAGAGCTGCTGCTCGAAGAGAATGTAGATAGCGTGGATGTTTTCTGCGCGCTAACTAATTCTGAAGAAGCAAATATTTTGAGTTCGATGCTTTCGAAGCGCCTGGGCGCGCACAAGGTTATGGCGCTGATTAATCGCGCTTCGTATGTCGACCTGGTCGAGGCTGGTAGCATCGATATCGCCATTTCGCCACAGCAAGTCACTATCGGTTCTTTACTTACGCATGTGCGCCGCGGTGATGTCGTGAAAGTACATTCACTGCGCCGCGGCGCTGCTGAGGCAATCGAGGCGATAGCACATGGCAACGAAAAGGACTCAAAGGTTGTGGGTCGGGCGATTGAGGATATCCAGCTGCCCAAAGGCTCTGCGATAGTCGCGCTAGTGCGCAAAGAACAGGTCATCATTGCGCACCACGACACGGTCATCGAGGCTGACGATCACGTCATCTTGTTCATGACCGATCGTCGCAAGATCGAGCAAATCGAGCAGCTGTTCCAGGTCGGCGTGTCGTTTGTCTAACGTCGGAGTGTCATGAACTGGACCGTCATACAACGCATTCTCGGGCTGCTGTTGATGATATTCAGCGTGACGATGCTGCCACCAGTTGCCATCAGTTTGATTTTCGATGACCAGTCCTGGTTTTCGTTCGTCGAGGGTTTTGGCCTGACGCTATTTGCCGGCTTTATCTGCTGGGCCCCGGTGCATAAATCTAAGAAGGATTTACGCTTACGTGACGGCTTCCTAGTCGTCGCCGCGTTCTGGACTGTGCTGGGCACATTCGGTGCCGCGCCGCTGTATTTCGACGATTCGTTATCGTTGTCGTTTACCGACGCCGTGTTCGAATCGATGTCCGGTCTGACAACGACCGGCGCGACGGTGCTGAAGGGCCTCGACGAGCTGCCGAAATCTATTCTGTACTACCGCCAGCAGCTACAGTGGCTCGGCGGCATGGGCATCATCGTTCTGGCTGTTGCGGTACTGCCAATGCTCGGCGTCGGCGGCATGCAGCTATATCGCGCCGAAACGCCCGGCCCGGTCAAGGACACGAAACTTACGCCGCGGATTACGGAGACGGCGAAGGCGCTCTGGTACGTCTATCTGGCTTTCACGATCGCCTGTTCACTCAGCTATATGGCGGCGGGCATGGGTTGGTTCGATGCGTTGTGCCACGCATTCTCGACTGTTGCCATCGGCGGTTTTTCGACTCACGACTTGAGCATCGGTTATTTCGACAGCACCGCGATCAACCTCGTTGCAATTATTTTCATGTTTTGTGCAGGCATAAATTTCTCACTGCACTTTTACGCCTGGCGTTATGTTTCGGTCGCACACTACGGCCATGATCCAGAGTTCAAAGCATATACATTCGTGCTCATTGTGCTTTCAGTGATCGTCGTTGCTGTGTTATTTCAGTATCAGTATTTCGACAGACCGGGGCAAAACCTTATTCACGGTATTTTCCAGGCCGTTTCGATAGCGACGACGACGGGCTTTACGACGGCGAAATTCTCAGATTGGCCGGCCGCACTGCCGGTCGCGCTAATATTCGCCAGCTTTATCGGCGGATCGGCCGGCTCCACGGCGGGTGGCATCAAGGTTATTCGCTGGCTACTGATTTACAAACAGGGCGTTCGTGAAATTGTTCGGCTTGTGCACCCGAGCGCCGAAATCCCGGTGAAACTCGGCAACAAAGCGGTTGGGTATCGCGTTGTTGACGCGGTGTGGGGATTCTTTTCGATTTACGTCGTCGTCTTCGGCGTGATGTTACTCGTCGTAATGATGACCGGGGTTGATCAAGTCACTGCTTTCTCTGGCGTCGCCGCGACACTAAACAATCTCGGCCCGGGACTTGGTGACGTGTCATCCGGCTTCATGACCTTGCCGGACACGGCCAAGTGGGTCTCGGTCGCCGGTATGCTGCTTGGTCGACTCGAAATCTTCACACTGCTGGTTCTAATTACGCCGACGTTCTGGCGTCACTAGGCCGGATTCTTGTCCGATCCCTCCTCCCCGCGCAACGATCTGAATTTGCTTGATCGGATCAGCGAAATTACCGGCACGCTGACGGCGTGGTTAACGCTGTTCATGGTTGTTATCACCTTCGTCGTCGTCGTGATGCGATATGTGTTTGACGCCGGCTTAATCTGGGTACAGGAATCCGTCACATGGATGCACGCGTTCGTGTTCATGGTTGGTGCGGCGTATACGCTTCGACATGAAGAACACGTGCGCGTGGACATTTTTTACCGCGGTATGTCAACGCAGCGCCGCGCGTGGATTGATGCAATAGGTGTCGTTCTGTTCTTGCTGCCGTTGTGCGTGTTTCTCAGTGTTAAGGCCTGGGACTTCGTTGCCGTTTCCTGGGCCCTGAAAGAGGCGTCTCGCGAATCCGGCGGCCTGCCGTATCCGATGCTGCCAATTCTCAAGTCTGTGTTGCTCGCCATGCCGCTAATGGTTGCGCTGCAGGGGATTTCCCTGTTGTTGAGTTCCGTCAAAATCATTGGCCGTTCTTCCGCCGACCTGTCGATGGGGCGTTGACGATGGAGTGGGTCGCGCTGCTGCTGTTCTTGTCGGTTATCGCGGTGCTGCTCGCCGGCTTTCCCGTCGCGTTTACGCTCGGCGGCACGGCGCTGATCTTCGCAGCGTTCGGCGTCCTGACCGGCGCGTTCAACGAAGCGTTGCTGTCCGGCCTGCCGAATCGTGTCTTTGGCATCATGACCAACGAGACATTGGTTGCGGTACCGCTGTTCGTATTCATGGGCGTCACGCTAGAACGAGCACGAATCGCCGAGGAATTGCTCGACACCCTTAGCTCCTTGTTTGGTGCGCTGCGCGGCGGACTCGGAGTTTCCGTCACGCTCGTCGGTATGCTGCTTGCTGCAAGTACCGGCATCGTTGGCGCGACAGTCGTGACGATGGGTTTGCTGTCACTGCCAACAATGCTGCGGCGTGGTTATTCTGCGGAGATCGCGACCGGCACAATTTGCGCCTCCGGAACCCTGGGTCAAATCATTCCGCCATCAATCATCCTCGTTATGCTCGGCGACGTCATGACAAGTGCCTACCAACAGGCGCAGATCGCGATGGGCATCTATGCGCCAAAAACCGTGTCCGTAGGCGACCTGTTTGCGGGCGCGCTAATCCCAGGGCTGCTGTTGGTTGTCTTGTATATCTCATACCTAATTATCACCGCGCTATTCAAACCCTCGTTGATGCCGGCCCATCAACGTGGCGCTGATGAGCGAGTTGGGTTTTTGCGGATAATGCGCGCGCTGCTGCCGCCGCTGATACTAATTTTCGCGGTGCTGGGTTCGATTTTGATGGGCCTGGCAACACCAACAGAAGCCGCCGGCGTCGGCGGTATGGGTGCGCTATTATTGGCCATTTCTCGGCGGCAACTCAATCTCGAGCGGCTGCAAGAGATCATGCAAAGTACGCTGCGAATCAGCAGCATGGTGTTCCTGATTTTGATCGGTGCGTCGATCTTTTCGCTGGTGTTCCGCGGCTACGGTGGCGATGACGGTGTACGCGCCATTCTCGAAGCGTTACCCGGCGGTGTAATCGGCGCGGTCATTGTCGTAATGCTGGTGATGTTTCTACTTGGGTTCGTACTCGACTTCATCGAAATCACATTTGTCGTCGTGCCTATCGTCGGTCCGGTGCTGCTCGCGATGGGGCTTGACCCTGTCTGGCTCGGTATCATGATTGCGATCAATCTACAGACGTCGTTCCTGACGCCGCCATTTGGATTCGCGTTGTTCTATTTGCGCGGCGTCGCGCCGAAGGAAGTTACGACGCCACAAATTTACCGCGGTGTAATTCCATTCGTCGCAATTCAGGTATTCGCGTTGCTATTGCTGGCCGTGTTTCCCGAGCTTGTCACCTGGTTACCCGGAAAAATTTACGGCTCCTGATTTATTGCGTGCCGCGGAGTCGCGAGACCGAGCCCTAACTCGTTTTGTACCGGCGATGCTAAACTTATGGTGGATTTCGTTGTTCAGGCACTCTATTTCCAACATCATTGCGCACGATGGTAAGGACTGGTCTTGGCACTAATTGCGGAACTTAAACGACGCCGAGTATTCCGCGTTTCAGCGGCATACATTGTTGTTTGTTGGGTCGTACTGCAAGTTGCGGACGTTGTGTTCCCCGCAATTCCCGTGCCCGACTGGGGCATGCAATTGTTACTGATCGCACTCGTTTTGCTCTTTCCGATTGTTGTACTGATGGCATGGATTTTCCAGTCGACATCCGAGGAGAGATTCCGCAGGGACCCGAGCCGAACGTCACCGGGCATGCTCATCGGCGTTGCTGTAATTACGTTCGCAGTCGGCGGTGCGCTTGGTGTGCTGTGGTCGTCCCTGAATCCAGCGGCGGTTGAGACTCCGCTTGATCGCCGGCCACGCGTTGCCGTGCTGCCGCTGAAGGACATGAGCCCGGGCGGCGACAAGGCGTATTTTAGCGACGGCATACACGAAGAACTAATTTCCCGGCTCGCAGAAATTCGTAGTATCGCGGTACCGTCACGGACGTCGGTTGATCGCTATCGTACGACAGATCTCTCATTTCAAGATATCGCGCAGGAGCTTGATGCGGACTATATTCTCGAAGGCAGCGTTCGCCACAGTTCGGACCGCGTTCTTGTCACCTTGCAAATGATCGAGGGCGAAACCAACAATCATGTTTGGGTGCAGGATTTCGATCGCGAGCTCACCGTTGAGAACTTGTTCGACATACAAAAAGACGTCGCGCAGAACGTCGCAAAACTTTTGAGCACGCAATTGGCGCCGGGTGAACTTCAGCTTCTAAGCCAGGCGCCGACAGCAAGCATCGCCGCTTATGAGGCGACGCTGAAGGGTTTTTTTCACTATCGTCGCCATGGTCGTGAAGATCTTCGCTTGGCGATCGAGTATTTTGAACAGGCGACGCAACTGGATCCAGAGTTCGCGAAGGCCTGGTCAGGTCTCGCAAACACTTATATGTTCGTGGCAACGACCTATGGTTGGATGAAGCCGGACGAAGCGGTCCCGCTCGCCAAACGGTACGGCGCGCGCGCATTGGAACTCGATCCTTATCGAGGCGGCACGATCAGTCTGATTGGGGACATTGCTTACTGGTACGACTACGATCCGATCGCCGCGGAAGCGAAATACAAAGAGGGCATCGCGATCGACCCTCATCATGTTGGCAATCGTCTTTCATATGCCTACCTGCTGTCCACGCAGGGCCGTGTTGATGAGGCGCAGGCACAGATCGCGTACTGTGACAGGGCGCAGCCGAACTCGGCATCTGTGTTGACCAATGCTGCCTGGCGACACTTCGATGCTCGGCAGTACGAAAAGGCCATCGAAAGCGCAGAAGCCGCTATCGCAATCGACCCGGCTATAGTGGACGCATACTGGGTGCTGGGCTACTCACTCGTGTTTCTCGATCGGTTTGACGATCCAAGACTGATTCCGCAGCTCGAAAAAAACGGAATGGTGAAAACGTTGCTGCTGGTCAGAACCGGGCAGCTGGACGAAGCTCTGGCATTTGTGAACGAACTCCAGGCGCAGATGGATCGGCCGGCTGACGTTGCGATTCTGTACGCCATCATCAATGATGCGGATGCAGCCTTCTATTGGATTGACAAGGCTATTGAGGAACGCCACAGAGAAGTATTGCTGCTTCGAACCTGGGAAGTCTACGATTCGCTTCGGTCCGACCCGCGTTTCGACGAAGCGCTCAATCGAATTGGGTTTACCGGCTGACGGTTACGATTACAACCTCGTTTCCAAAAACGCCTGCTCACTGATGCGTTGGTTCAGCTTGGACTTCTGGCGAAACGCATCAAACGACGCATATATTTTGGCCGACGCCGGATCTCTATCGACAAGCTCGGCGATTACTTCATTTGCAATGTCCTCGAGGTGTTCCAGCACCTCTTCCGGAAAAGCACGCAGTTCGATATTTGGATCGTCCACTAGCTGTTGCAGTGCGTTGGCATTGCCGTGCATGTACTCAGCGTTCATATCCATGTTGATTGCTTGACATGAAACATCGACGATCGCCTGCAGATCTGCGGGCAGCGACTCCCAGGCATCGCGGTTAACGTAAAATTCGAGCGTGGGGCCCGGCTCTTGCCAACCAGGGTAGTAGTAATATTTCGCGGCTTTGTGAAGGCCGAAAGCGACATCGTTGTACGGCCCGACCCATTCTGTCGCGTCGATCGCGCCGGTCTGCAACGACGTGAAGATTTCCGAACCGGGTAATGTGACCGGCGTGCCGCCGGCCCGTCGCAGCACTTCACCGCCAAGACCCGGGATTCTCATTTTTAATCCTCTTAAGTCGTCGACGGTATTTATTTCCTTATTGAACCAACCGCCCATTTGCACACCGGTGTTGCCGCACGGAAATGGAACCATATTGAAGGGCTCGTAAAGTTCCCGCCACAGTTCGAGGCCACCGCCGTAATACAGCCACGCGTTCATCTCGAGGTAGTTAAGGCCAAACGGTATTGCGGTAAAAAACTGCGCCGCGTCGACCTTGCCCTTGTGGTAGTACGACGCATCATGGCCGCACTCAACGGTGCCACGACTGACCGAATCAAAGACCTCGAATGCCGGCACTAATTCGCCCGCCGCATACACTTTGATTTTCAGACGGCCGTTCGATGCCTTGTCGACTCGCTCGGCTAAATTGTCGACGGCGATACCGAGCCCCGGGTACTTCGGTGGCCACGAGGTAACCGCCGACCATTCGAAGCTTGCCACCGCTGTGGTTCCGTCTGCGCAGTCCGCATCCTGCTTGGCGCACGCCGCAATGCTCGCTGCTGCTGCCAGTCCACCCACGAATTGTCGTCTTTTCATCCAGCGTCTCAGTCTTCAATAATGGAGCGCTAGTGTAGGGCGGAAGCTTGGAGTTGCCAACGCAACGCGGTGATGCGCTGGTTCCGGAGCGGGCAAGGTAATTTATCACCACCTATGGCGATAATTAGGCTCAAAAGAGTAGCTATAAACCCACTTTTATATAAAACGATAAAGAGTGGTTACTAGATTGCACCGCGGTGCGTTCTTTTCGGCTAATGTGGATATCGTGGTTCGTTTTGGTCCGACCGGTGAGCGAAATACGGGTTCGCCGTCCATAGCTTGCCCGTATGGGGCCGTCCCATCATCGCAAACCACCCCACTCACCGGCCGGTCCGCAGAGTCTGACATCGCGTGGATCCCACCCTGGCTATCCGTATCTGCCTTATGCGTTAATAAAGGTCTCAGTACCCACAAAACTCGAGGCTTACGCCGAAAATGATCGCTTTGTTGCAGCGCGTCTCTCGCGCATCGGTCAGCGTGGATGGCGAAGTCGTCGGCCAGATCGGCCGTGGCCTGCTAGCGCTGATTGCCGTACATCGTGACGACGAGGACAAGGATATCGAGCGCCTCGCCGAGCGGATTCTGACTTATCGGCTGTTCCCGGACAGCGAAGACCGCATGAACAAAAGCCTGCAGGACGTTCAGGGCGGGCTGTTGCTAGTGCCGCAATTCACCTTGGCGGCCGACACCAAAAAAGGCACGCGCGCGAGTTTTACGCGGGCCGCCGAGCCCGATAAGGGCGCCGCGTTTTTCGAGCGCTTGGTCGGCATCTGCCGCGATCGCATTGAATGCGTTGAAACCGGTCGTTTTGGCGCCAAAATGCAAGTTAGCCTGGTCAATGACGGTCCGGTCACGTTTTGGCTTGAAAGCTGAACACCCCACACGTAAACCCCTGAAACTGGGACGCCCTTCCTATAAAGCCCCAGGAATGCGTGAAATATTTGAGGCTTGTTGCGGTCTGAGCGGTATCATGAACATAATGCGCGCCCAGCTAATTCCGCGTGTTATGAGTAAACCGTTTTAAGGGGCTAGTCCCCAGGAGTTAAGAGATGTTTTCCAACATCGGCCCGGTACAGTTATTGATTGTGCTCGCGATTGTTTTGGCGATTTTCGGCACCAAGCGCCTGCGCACACTGGGCTCCGACCTCGGCAGCGCCGTCAAGGGCTTTCGCTCTGCGGTTAATGAGGCCGAAGAGACAACCGAGCAGCTAAGCGATTCATCGAAAGAAGACGCCGACTTCGACAACACGCCGGTTGAAGAGAACCGCAAAGACACCTGACACGGACGCCAATAATGTCCGGCATCGGTTTTTCGGAATTTCTAATCCTTTGTGTGATCGGGCTGATCGTGCTCGGTCCGAAACGCCTGCCTAAAGTAGCTAACCAGCTTGGCTCTTGGGTCGGACAGGCTCGTCGTATGACTCGTGTTATGCGGCGCCAGCTCGAAGAAGAGCTCAACTTCGATAAAGAGCTCAATATCAAGCCAGGCATTAATCCGGCGAACCGTTCGACACCACGCGACGACGACAGCTACTCACCGCTGCACGATACGCCGCCTAAGACAGTCGCTGGCGTCGACGTGGGCCTAGACGTAGACACTACCGACGAGCAAACTTCGACGGACGACGTTGCCGAATCTATTGAAGACAAAGAGGCCGGAAGTGGGCAGCGACAAGAAGGCTGACGGCACCCCAGAACTTGGCGAGGAACTCGCCGAAGACACATTGCTGTCGCACCTGGTCGAGCTACGCAATCGTCTGATCAAGGCATTTGGTGCCGTAGTCGCAGTTTTCGTTCTACTAGTACCTGTCTCGCGGCAGCTTTTCGATCTTGCCGTTGGACCGCTAGTCAGCGTACTGCCAAGCGGTCAGGTTCAAGCTATTTCTGTCATGTCGCCGCTAATTGCGACCTTAAAGTTATCGTTTCTTGTCGCATTGATGATTGCGATGCCGATCGTTCTTTATCAAACCTGGGCGTTCGTCGCGCCAGGATTGTACAAAAAAGAAAAGCGCTTCGCGTATCCGATGCTTGGTTCCAGCATCTTGCTGTTTTACGCCGGCGTCGCATTTGCGTTTTTTGTCGTGTTTCCGTTGATGTTCACATTTATCAGCAATTTCGCGACCGATCGAATGGCGTATCAACCAGACATCTCTGAATACATCAGCTTTATTACAATGATCGTGCTCGCCTTCGGTATTGCGTTTGAGGTGCCGATCGCAACAGTATTGCTTGTGTGGACTGGCCTGGTTAAAACGGAAAAACTCGCCAAAGGCCGCCCTTATGTCTTTTTGATCGCGTTCATCGTCGGCATGTTCCTGACGCCGCCGGATGTATTCAGCCAAACATTTCTCGCCGTGCCCGTCTATTTACTGTTCGAGGTGGGCCTCCTAATGGCGCGAATCTTTGCGACAAAGCCCGAAGAGGCTGACGACGAGGCGGTCGCGGCCGACAGTTGACTACTACTGGCAATATTTGACCGATATGGAATCGGCATGTGCCTGAAACCAAACATAATTCAAAGGGTCAAGTAGAAAGTAACACTTGAAATAGTGTTTAATGCCTAGGCTGTGAGGTCGCCGCCTCACTCTAAGGACCCAAAAAACCAATACCGGTCCAATCCGGGGGAAATATATGGCAGACGTCGGCACCGCTACGGCGGAAGACTATTCACACGATGCAGAGCTTTTCGGCCATCCAAAAGGGCTCTACGTCTGCTTCGCGACCGAGCTCTGGGAGCGCTTTTCATTCTACGGAATGAAGTATCTGCTGCTCCTGTACCTGACCAAATATCACTTGTTCACCGATACGATGGGCCTCGACGTGCTCGGCTCGTATGCAGGTTTGGTCTACGCATTACCGCTGATTGGCGGCATGTTGGCTGACCGTTTTCTCGGCATGCGCAAGTCGGTGATTTTTGGCGGCATCATGCTATCACTCGGCCATATTTTGATGGCGGTCGAAGGCCACCAGGCGATTAACTACCCGGCCGGCACGACCTTGTTGAATGATTTACAACTCGCATCCGGACAGGTTTTCGCGGCCGGTACGGTGCTGACCGAGGACGTCATGTTCCGCGATACGGCCGCGCTCAAGGTGTTCTATTTCGCACTGGCTCTGATCGTCATGGGCGTGGGCTATTTGAAGCCCAATATTTCAACGATCGTCGGCAAGCTGTACTCGAAAGACGACCCGCGCCGTGACTCCGGTTTTACGATTTTTTATATGGGCATCAACATCGGCTCGTTTACGGCAACACTGTTGTGCGGCTGGCTCGGTGAGACCTTTGGCTGGAAATATGGTTTCGGCGCCGCCGGCATTGGCATGATCATCGGCCTGTTTACGTTCACGTATGGCCAGAAATTCCTAATGGGTCACGCCGAACCAAGCGATCCGGAACGCCTTAAGAAGAGCTTCCTAGGACCGATTAACGTCGAGTGGTCGATTTACTTGATCAGCCTACCGGTACTTGGCGTGCTTTGGTGGCTAGTGCAGCGCGAACACGTTGTGCTGCTATCGCAAAACATTTTGCTGATAATTTCTATCGTCGGCCTGATCTTGTATTCGATGGTTTACCGGAAAGGCGGCTCCAACAATGGTATTGCGTATACGGTTGCCGGTGTCGCCGTTGCCGCCGCTTGTTATGCCGTGCTTGTCAACCTGCACTTCCTGCCCGGCAGCGAGGCGCTAGCCGAGAATATTCTGTACGGCTCGATCGTGTTGATCATTGCGTTCGTCGTCTATGGCTTCATGACGCACAATTCGCCCGAGTTCGGGCGCACTGTCGTATTGATGGTGTTGATTCTGTCGACAGTCGTTTTCTGGGCACTGTTCGAGCAGTCCGCAGGCTCAATGACCCTGTATGCTGACCGCGTCGTCGATCGCAGCATTGGTACAACAACATTCACTGCAGCTCAGTTCGGGTCACTGAATGCTGGCTTCATCATGCTGCTTGCTATTCCGTTCGCGGCGCTTTGGACCTGGCTTGCGAAACGGGACCTTGAGCCGACAACGCCCATCAAGTTCAGTCTTGGCATCATCCAGGCCGGGCTCGGCTTCGGCGCACTGGTGATCGGCGCACAGTTTCCGAATGAGGCCGGCCAAATCGCAATGATCTGGCTAATTTTGGCGTACCTGCTGCACACGACCGGCGAACTTTGTCTATCGCCCGTTGGGCTTTCGGCTGTTACCAAGCTCTCAATCGGCAATGTTGTCGGCGTCAGCATGGGCACCTGGTTCCTGGCGACCGCTCTATCCGAAACCGTCGCCACGCGTATCGGACGGATGGCTGCGATACCAACGGAAGGTGGCGCGACCGCTGACTTGGCCGGTGCACTGTCGACGTATACAACGTTGTTTGAATTCCTGATGTGGCTAGGAATCGGCGTTGGCGTATTCATGCTGATTATCTCGCCGATCCTAAGGCGCTGGATGCACGGCGTTCACTAGTCGCTTTCACGTAACAACGCGGCGGCCGTCGTGCCGATCAAGGTCTATTCAATTCTGAGGCCTGACGAATCGATGGTACGGCACTTGCAAAAACCGGACTGAAACCATGAATAAGAAATTCTTTTTTCTCTTCGCGCTTATCGCGATCGGCGTAATCGGCTGCTCAAAAGATGACCAGCAAGGTGCCGGTATGTCGGCGTCCGCGCCCTCGGAGACAGCCGAAGAGTTCGTTGCCCGCGCCAATGCCGAATATGCGGATCTTTGGGTCGAGTTAAGCGCCGCTGACTGGATTCGCAGTACTTACATCACGACAGACACAGCCGTCATCAGTTCACTCGCCAATGAAAAGTATGCCGAATGGCACACGAATATGGTTGCACAAGCGGTCCAGTATGACGATCAAGAGCTCGACCCGAAGACGCGGCGGGCGATTAATCTCCTTAAGCTCGGCACATCGAAGCCCGCCCCGGATGACCCGGCGAAACGCAAAGAGTTGACGCAAATCGCGACAGACCTCAAGGGCGAGTATGGCGCCGGCGAATATTGCGACAGCGCGAACGAATGTCGCAGCCTGCCGGAACTTGAGAACGTGCTTGCCGAGAGTCGGGATTACGACGAACTGCTTGACGTGTGGGCCGGCTGGCGCACGGTATCGCCGCCGATGCGTGCACGGTATCAACGCTTCGTCGAGCTCGCGAACGAAGGCGCCAGCGAACTCGGTTATGGCGACCTCGGCGAGATGTGGCGCTCCGGTTACGACATGACGCCGACCGAGTTCGAGGCCGAAGCCACGCGCTTATGGCAGCAAGTCAAGCCCCTGTACGATGAGCTGCACTGTCACGTGCGCGCCAAGCTCGGCGAAGTTTACGGCGAAGACAAAGTGCCTCAGGACGGCCCGATCCCGGCGCACCTACTCGGCAACATGTGGTCACAAACCTGGGGCTTCATTTACGACCTCATGGAACCGTACCCGGGCGTCGCCGGTCTTGACGTCGACTCGACGTTGAAGGCCAAGGATTATGCGCCGCGGGAAATGGTGCGCTCCGCCGAAAGTTTTTATGTATCGCTCGGCATGGACCGTCTGCCCGAAACATTCTGGGAACGATCGATGTTTTCGAAACCGGCCGATCGCGATGTTGTCTGTCATGCGAGCGCGTGGACCTTGGATGCCGCGGACGATTTACGCATTAAGATGTGCATAAAGCAGACCTATGACGAGCTGCGCGTGATCTATCACGAACTCGGCCACAACTACTATCAATGGGCCTATAAAGATCAGCCGCCGCTGTTCTGGGGCGGCGCACATGCCGGCTTTCATGAGGCGATTGGCGATACGGTTACGCTCTCAATGACACCCGAATACCTCGCCGAAGTCGGTCTGCTAGCCTCGGCGGAACAGAGTCGCGAGGCCGTCATTAACCGGCAGATGATGCAGGCCCTCGACAAGATCGCGTTCCTGCCATTCGGTAAGCTTATCGACGAGTGGCGCTGGGGTGTTTTCTCCGGTGCGATCTCGCCTGAAAATTACAACGCCGCCTGGTGGGACTTACGCACGAAGTACCAGGGCATCGAACCACCTGTTGAGCGCACCGAAGCCGACTTTGACCCCGGCGCGAAATATCATATTCCGGCCAACGTCTCTTACACGCGCTACTTCCTCGCCCGCATTTTGCAATTTCAGTTTCAGCGCGCGTTGTGCGCTGTCGCTGGCCACGAAGGCGAGCTGCAAGCTTGTTCCATATACGGCAGCAAAGAGGCCGGTGAACGCTTCTGGGCGATGCTCGAGTCTGGCACCAGCGAGCCGTGGCAGGACACGCTCGAGAAGCTGACTGGCACGCGGGAGATGGATGCGAGCGCGATCATCGACTACTTCGAGCCGCTCATGGGGTATCTTAAGGAGCAGAACGAGGGCCGCAGCTGCGGCTGGTAAATAAAGGGGACAACGATGTCCGCAGAAAAAGTACAACAAGCGAACGGATCATCTTCAGGCTTTCTCGCCACAGTCGAGCGCGTTGGCAACAAGCTTCCCGACCCAGCCGTGCTGTTTATTGCGCTGCTGTTTATTACTTGGGTCTTATCGTGGCTTCTGTCATTTGTCACGTTCGAGGTTGTCGATCCACGCACCGGTCAGCCGGTCATCATCAACAATCTATTGTCGGGAAGGTCGTTTACTGAATTCCTGTCAGTGATGGTCACCAACTTCTCGCATTTCCATCCTGTCGGCGTAGTACTCGTTGCAATGCTCGGTATCGGCGTCGCCGAACACACCGGTTTTATCAACACCGGTATTCGCGCGTTACTGAACGTAACCGCGAAGTGGTTATTGACGCCGATGGTGATCTTGGTCGGCATCGTCAGCCACTCGGCGGTCGATGCCGGTTACGTCTTGGTTATTCCACTGGGCGGCGTCATCTTCTACGCAGCTGGCCGACATCCATTAGCCGGTATCGCGGCCGCATTTGCCGGCGTGTCCGGCGGCTTTTCGGCGAACTTCGTGCCGTCGTCACTGGACCCATTGTTGCAGGGATTGACTCAGGCCGGCGCGCAGATTCTCGACCCGGCAGTCATTGTTAATCCGCTCAACAACTATTTCTTCACGACCGCATCGTCGCTCCTTATTGTCAGCCTCGGCTGGTTCATTACCGACAAAGTCGTCGAACCGCGGCTCACAGGCACCGAGATCGACGGCGACGCCGAAGACCTGCCGGAGATGCACGACCTGAAAGACAATGAGCGTAGAGGATTGCGCTGGGCACTCATTTCGATGGTTGTCGGCACCGTCCTTCTATTCGCCACCGCGCTCCCGGAAGGCTCAGCGTGGCGCGCGCCAGAAAGCGGAGAACTAACGGTCGGCGCCGCACCAATGATGCGTTCGATCGTGTCGCTTATCTTCCTGCTGTTCCTGGTGCCCGGTGTTGTGTTCGGCATCGCGTCCGGTTCGATGAAAAGTTCGAAAGACATGATCGATGGCATGACGCACGCAATGCACATGATGGCCTACTACCTCGTCATCATGTTTTTTATCGCGCAGTTCGTATACGCATTCAATGTCTCAAATCTTGGCGTACTGCTCGCTTTGCAAGGCGCCGCCGGACTGAAGGCGCTCGCGATGCCCGCCGCGTTTACTATTGTCGGAATTGTATTTTTGACGGCATTCGTCAACATTTTCGTTGGCTCGGCAAGCGGCAAGTGGGGCCTGCTCGCACCGATCTTCGTACCGATGCTGATGTCGCTTGGCATTTCACCGGACCTGACACAGGCCGCCTATCGTGTCGGCGACTCAAGCACCAACATCATTACACCACTGATGCCGTACTTTCCGTTGGTCGTGGTTTATTGTCAGCGCTACGTGAAAGGCACCGGCATTGGCACCGTAACGGCGATGATGTTGCCGTTTTCGATGTGGTTCCTGGGAACGTGGACCATCTTCCTGTTGATCTACTACATGATAGGCTTTCCACTCGGTATTCAGGCCAGTTACACCTATCCATAGCTCGGTAAAACCTAATGCTTGATTTTGAGAAACTCGGCGCGTTCTATTTGGGCAAGCGCTACGACGACGAAGCAAACGAGCTGTCCGAAGAGCTCGTTCTGTATGACTCCAAAGATCTGACGACGCATGCAGTGATCATCGGCATGACCGGTTCGGGCAAGACCGGTCTCGGTGTCGGTATTCTCGAAGAAGCGGCGCTTGATCACATCCCCGTCATCGCGATCGATCCGAAAGGCGATATGGGCAACCTGCTGCTGACATTTCCGAAGCTTGCGGCCGAAGACTTTCGACCGTGGATAAATACTCGTGCGGCAACCGATAAAGGTCAGACACCGGACGAATATGCGGCAAGCCAGGCTGCATTGTGGAAAAAAGGCTTGGGCCAGTGGGGCCAGACTGGCAAACGAATCAAAGCTCTGCGTGACTCGGTCGATCTTGCGATTTACACGCCCGGCAGCAATTCCGGTCTGCCGGTATCGGTATTACAAACGTTCGCGGCGCCCGCGCCCGAGCTGATCGACGATGCCGATCTTTATCGCGAACGCGTCCAGGCTACGGCGACAAGCATCTTGACGCTGCTCGATATCGATGCCGATCCGGTCGCCAGCCGCGAGCACATCCTGATCTCGCGCCTGCTCGATCATGCCTGGCGCGAGGGCCGCGATCTCGATGTCGCCGGATTGATCGGTGAAATTCAGAATCCGCCGATTACACGCGTTGGCGTCATGAACGTCGATTCGTTCTTCCCGGAAAAGGATCGCTTCGCGCTCTCGATGCGGCTAAATAACTTGTTGGCCGCGCCCGGTTTCGAGGCCTGGATGCAGGGCGAGCCGTTACGAGCGAAAAACCTGTTGTATACGGCTGATGGTAAACCGCGAATCTCAGTCATGTCGATCGCACACTTGGACGATTCGCAGCGCATGTTTTTTGTATCGATGCTGTTGAATGAACTGATCGGCTGGATGCGTGCGCAGCAAGGTACCTCGAGCCTGCGCGCAATCTTGTACATGGATGAAATCTTTGGCTACATGCCACCAGTTGCGAACCCGCCGTCGAAGACGTTATTCCTAACGCTTCTAAAACAGGCGCGCGCTTACGGTCTTGGTCTCGTGCTGGCGACACAAAACCCTGTCGATCTTGACTACAAAGGACTATCGAACACCGGCACATGGTTCATCGGCCGCCTACAAACGGAACGCGACAAGGCACGTGTAATGGAAGGCCTCGAGGGCGCCAGTGACGGCAACTTCAACAAGCAAGCCATGGAGCGCACGTTGGCCGGCCTCGGCAAACGCCGTTTTCTACTGCATAACGTGCATGAAGACGAAGCGGTCGTCTTCGGCACGCGTTGGGTCATGTCGTACCTGGCCGGGCCGATGACGCGCGACCACATTCGCACCTTAATGAAAAAGGTCAAAGCCAAGTTGGGTGCGGCCGAAAAAGCCACGATGAAACCAAAGCGCAAAGCGGCAGAAGCAGCGCCAACGCTACCACCGGCCATTGAGCAGTTTTATGTGCCGGGCCACGCTGAAAACTTGGTTTATCACCCGCGCCTCGTAGCTGCCGGCGACATGGTTTTCAGTAACGCACGCTACAAAGTTGAAGACGAGCGCAGCGTATTATTTACGGTCGAACTGGAGGACGGCCCGGTCGATGTGGATTGGGACAATAGTGAACGTCTCGAGATCTCCGTTGACGTCCTACAGAACGACGGCAACGAAGCCGCCGCTTACGCCGACTGCCCGGCGGCAGCGGCAAATCCGAAGTCGTATGCAAAGTGGGGCCGTGACTTCAAACGCTGGTTGCGGCAGAACGAAACAATGTCGGTCTATCGTAGCAAGCGCTTCAAGCTAACCTCGGCCGGCGGGGAGACCGAAGGAGAATTCCGAGTACGCTTGCAGGACGCGGCCAGTGAAAAACGCGACCTCGAGATTGGCAAAATTCGCAAACGCTACGCGTCCAAAGCAACAACGTTGGAAAATCGATTGCTGCGCGCGAATCAGGCGATCGAAACCCAGAAAGAGCAATCAACGAAGAAGAAACTCGACACAGCGATTTCATTTGGCACCGCCATTCTCGGTGCCGTGCTCGGCCGCAAAAAACTGAGCAGCACAACATTTTCTAAGGTCGGTACCGCGATTAAGACCGCCGGCGGCGCCCGCAAAGAGGCGACCGACGTCAAACGCGCAGAGGAAATCGCCGCGAAGACGCAAGCCGATATCGATGCGCTGAACGCCGAACTCGAAGAGGAAGTCGCCAAACTCGATACGGCATTCGATGCGCAATCCGAGGAACTCGACGAGGTTGTCGTGCGTGCAAAGACCACCGATGTGCATATGCCAGTGATTGGACTTGCGTGGATGCCGTATTCAGCCGACGAAAAAGGGCGTCTGCGGCCGGCCTGGTCTCATTCCTAATGATAGATGACATCAGCTCAACCAAGAAAAAAGCAAGAATTGCCGGGTTTATCTATCTACTACTGGTGATAACCGGTGTTGTTAGCCTGCTATATATTCCCTCCCAATTTATTGTCCGTGGCGATGCGACAGCGACTGCAAACAATATTTTGTCGTCTGAACCTCTTTTTCGTGCCGGCATTTTTCTTAGTTTCATAACTCAAATCGTCTATGTATTTCTGGCCCTGGCTCTATACCGATTGCTCAAAGAAATCAGCCATCCACAAGCGTTACTGATGGTGACGTTGGTTGTGATCGGTGCCTCGACAGCCTTTGCCAACACATTCAATGAAATTGCCGCTTTGATCATCTTGAGTGGCGATGACTTTTTATCAGTCATCGAAAGACCTCAGTTGGAGGCCCTGTCCTATGTATTTCTCCGTTTGCATAGCTACGCCTTACAAGGGATTCAGATATTTTGGGGGCTTTGGCTTTTTCCCTTTGGGTATCTTGTCTATCGATCGCGCTTCATTCCCAAGATCTTGGGTGTCTTGCTCTTCATTGCTGGGCTCGCCTATGTCTTGAGTAGTTTTACGTTCTTTGTCTTGCCGCAATACACCACTACTATTTCTCCGCTCATCACATTTTTGGAGATGGCGGAATTGCCGATAGTCTTTTGGCTGTTGATTGTCGGTGCGAAGGCTCAATCATCAGAGTAGCCAAGTCGTTCGGGCCTCCGATCGGAGTAACAGACTTAAACTGACCGATGGTGTGATGGACCTGTAGCGAGGGGAAAACAACGCAAGGCCGTTACGATTGTACTGCCGTACTCAGGTCGTGGCCGGGCAGGGTGCTTGACTGTCCGCTTGACACCCGAAAGCAGCCGTTGGGATGGCAGAGCCCTGAAGGACTGCTAATGACCCATTGGAGACGGTCAGTTGTTGCGGGCATGGACGGCTGCGACCGACCCAGAGCAGACATCAGCTGCGTATACTTGGGGTCAGTTCATACATAGTTGATATTTCCGGCGGCCGGAGAATGCCGCATTGAACAAGCTTTACCAATTTGTCATCGAACTTCGACGGCGCCGAGTTTTTCGCGTCGCCGGCATCTATCTGGTTGGTGCGTGGGTGACCCTACAGGTAGCCGCTTTGGGCTTCCAATCTCTAGATATACCGGACCGGGCGCTTGTCGGCGTCTGGATAGCAGCATCTATCGGTTTCCCACTGGCACTATTTCTTGGCTGGAAGTATGAATTCTCCACTCAGGGCATTACCAGGACTCGACCAAGCGGTGAGGAAAATACGGACGATCTCGCGCTCCGCAAAGCAGACTATTGGATCCTGGCAGCGCTCGCTACTGTCGCCTTGACCGTCGGCGTCCGGCTGGCGGTTAATATTAGTGAGACTGAGCCTGATCCTGGATTCGAGCTTGGCGCTGCCACCCCATATCCCAACTCTATTGCTGTATTGCCGCTTGACAACCTAACCGGAGATCCAGAGCAGGCATACTTTGTGGCTGGAATGCATGAGGCGCTCATTGCTAACTTGGCACGGATTAGTGGATTGAAAGTGATCTCGCGAACTTCAACCTTGCAGTATCAGGACAGTAAACGCACTGCACCACAAATCGGCACTGAACTCGGCGTTGCCAATCTAATCGAGGGTTCGGTGATTCGCGACGGGGATCGCGTGCAGGTAACGATCCAGCTCATCGATGCGGCGACAGACGAACACATCTGGGCTGAAAATTATGAGCAAAAACTTACAAACGTCTTGCATCTACAAAACAATATCGCGCGTGCAATTGCGGGTCAGATCAAGGTCCAGCTTACTCCGTATGAGAAAAACTCGCTAACAGCGGAAAAAAATGTGGACCCGGAAGCATACGAACTCTATCTGAAAGGCCGCTTTCACTGGTACAAATTTACAGAAGCAAACTTAAAGCTCGCGCTCGAATATTTTGAGCTGGCGATAGACAAGGATCCTGACTACGCACTAGCTTATGTTGGATTTGCAGATGCCCTAGCCACGCCGGCACATGTCGGCATGATGCCGACAACGCAGGTTTTCCCTGCGGCGTCCCAGTTCGTTCAACGTGCGCTAGAACTGGATCCGGAGCTTGCCGAAGCACACGATCTCCGGGCGCGAATTCATTTTGTGTTTGACTGGGACTGGGACGCAGCCGAACGAGGCTTTCGCCGTTCGATCAGCCTGAAGCCAGGATACCCCGATGTTCACATCGTTTACTCGCAGCTCCTGGGCATTGTTAATCGTTGGGATGAATCGCTTGAGGAGGTACGCGCTGGTCTCGATCTGGACCCACTCAATCCCTGGTACAGATACGAGCTGGCGCTTCGATTGGTCTGGTTTGACCGCTACGACGAAGCCTTGGAGACGATGAACGAACTGGTTGCAAGCCAACCTGATTTCTACCCTGTCTACGGCTTGCTTTGGTGGGTCCTGCATGAGCAGAATCGTGATGATGAAGCGATTTCTGCGGCTGGTGAATATTTCCGATTGCTCGGCGAAGTCCAGCTGACATCAATGCTTTCCAGTGCGGATGCAGATACCAGCTATATCGATTTAATGCGTCAAGTGGCCCAAGGGCTGGAGACTGATTCAGTCAGGCGATATGTCAGCAATGTCGACAAGGCCCGTGTGTGGATGCATGCAGAAGATTCTGATCGTGCTCTGGATTTCCTAGAAGAAGCAGTTGCAATGCGGGAAAGCCACCTCGTTTATGCAATCCCGGATCCGCTGTTTAGGCCCTTGTCGCAGTACGACCGCTACCAGGACATACTACGTCAGCTGAATCTCCAATAGGCATTGACACGTTGCTGATCTAGACTGTTTCGAGAGGTCCGCCTTCAACGCATCTCGGTCGGCCAATAGAGTCAGATGCTGCTTCATCGAACGGCTGCTTCTGGCCGTTAGTTGCCCCTTGATTGGCCAAGATTCCTCGAACTTGAATGACCGCAATTGGCTAGAGCAGACGTTCGGTCCCAGATGACCTGAAATCCTATTCGAGTACGTCCACTATGCGCTCAGAAGCGGCCATTACGCTAGAATGACTGACAAGGGCTACTTAATACCCAAAGCCGCCATTCGCGGTTAGCCAATACTGGGCATGCCATGCGACACTTTTGTCCCTCGGTGACGAGTTAGGCCGCAATGCGAATCTTGCAACACTTTCATACTGCACAGGAAGCCGAAGACGTGGGTCGGATGCTTGAGGACAGAGGGATTGCCACCTTCGTTTCGGGTAAGAATGAGGAATGGGCTGGCGGTCCCATTTCGGGCCCATCAGGAGCCGCACTTTGTGTCATCGTCGAACGGCAATACAACGATGCGATCATGTGGCTAAGTAATCCAGATCACGAGGTTCAAGTTAAGCGATCGCCAAGTGAAATATCGGACATTAGATCATCTTTGCAGCCCAAGAATTCTGTGAGAGCGATGCTACCCGTGCTGATTAAACTCTTGATTCTTGTGAGCATGTTTGCAATCGCCGTGAAGTTCTTGATTATGTACGCCACCGCCTAACAAATCGCCGCGCTGACCGCTTCTGGTCGTTAGCAGCCCTTGGGCTGCTAAACTAGCGACTGGCCGCTGCTGACCCATTGCAGTCTTTCGCGAATCTACCAGGGTCAACTGGAATGACTTCTCATGACGTTACGCCTGATCCACCGCTTACCGTTGAGCAGCTGGCTGTTGTAAAAGCACTTTCCGACGAACAAGTCGTCGAACTAGATAAAGCGCTGCTCGCGAACTGCAATAACTGTTGGCGGAAGGTCGCGGCTGTAGTCGGTTTTACGATGACAGATAAACTCATGGCGACTTTCGAAGGTGTGCCCGATGTCTATTACGCACAGCGGGTCCGTGAACTGGTCGAGCGGGGCACGTTGGAATCAATCGGTAACCTTAACTATATGCGCTACAGCGAGGTGCGTCGTCGTCAGGTTATTGATGAGTAAGTCGCAGTGGCTGCTTTTGGCCGTTCGCTGCCTTTAATATTGTCGATATTGGTGCTGCATGAACGACCGCTTTAGGTGAAAGCGGTCATTCAGACTGGGACTCTCGATATCAGACTACCGAATGTCCGCAGCACGCTTCAAAGCGGACGGTAGGTTATTATTGTCCTGAAGGGCCACTACTGACCCAAAGCGGACCTAGTTGGCTAGCAACAATCGCACGCAAAAACTGGCAAATTGTTTAGTTTAGACTACGCTTATTGCACATCACCGATAAAGGCAAACCTGCCCAAAGACAGGGACGAAAAGCGGTGCTGACAAGTTAATTACACAGTCTAAGTGAATTCGAAAAGAATTGAGGAGAAGAACGATGTCAACTCATGATCATGGCACCACCAGCGATCACACTGGCGCCTGTTTTGTCTGCACAGCTGCAGCGCGCGGCGACCGTGATACGGACATCGCCAACGACGGCCGACGAAATTTTCTGAAAGCCGCCCTCGTGGCGCCTCTCGCGGCGTCACCGCTGACGGCGGCTGCCCATGGCCGCCCCGACAATCAGCCCGGGACCGGCCGCGGGCCACACCACGTCCCATCCGGCGCCTTCGTCGTCGAGGCCGGGCAGGCTCTCATATACGACGCCGGCGAGCTCAAAGTGATGCGGGACGTTTCGATACTCGTCCGCAACGGCTACATTGAGGAAGTTAGACAGGGACGTATTCGTGGGTTCCGCCGCCTGGACGCCAGCACCCAGTTCGTGGTCCCGGGCTTTATATCGGGACATACCCACGCGTGCAGCGCTACACCGACGCGCGGCATTATCGAGATGGGGCGGTCCTTCGCTAGACCTCTGGAACTTGTCGAGACTCTCTCGGACGCCGAATTGGATGCGCTCACAGCCTTCAACGTCGCGGAGCTGCTGCTAGGTGGCTCGACAACGCACATAGAGATGAGCCTCAGCCTGCGTCAGGCCCAGTCGTATGTGCGAGTTGCCCGCAAATGGGGCGTCAGAGGTTACCCCGGAGGCATGGTGCCTGGCATCGCGCGGCTGTTTCCGATCTGGTTTCGGGCCGATGATCAGGCGCTGTTCGACTCCGTGCCCGGAACGCTCGCCGAGATCCAGGCCAACCTTGAATTTGCACGCAGCGTAAACGGTGTCGACGATGGCAGGATCCTGCCGCAGATGACGCCCCACGCCACGGATACCCAGACACCCGAAACGATGATGGCCTATGCGGCGGGTGCCGCGGAGCTGGGGAATGGCATCCACATCCATCTATCCCAGTCCTCCCGTGAAACTGACACCGTCAAGCGTCTCTGGGGCGTTACCCCAACCGAGTGGTGCAATCAGTTCGGTTTCTTCAACGGCCCCTTGTTCGGAGCCCACATGAGCGGTCTAGATTTCGTCGTGGACCCGCCGATACTCAACGCAGGCGGCGGAGTCTACGCGCACTGCCCGTCGGCCGGCGGCGCCGGCGGCGGCACCCAACCCTACCCGGAGGCGCTGGCTGCCGGGATGAATGTGAATATCGGCATCGATACGCACTCGAACGACTATGTCGAGAATCTCAAGCTGGCGGTGCTCTACGGACAGGCGCGCCACTCGCTAATCGCATCCACCAGCTCCATTCCACTGCAGCGGCCGTCGATGTGGGATGCTATTCGCGGGGCCACGCTGGTTGCCGCAGACGGCCTGCGGCGCGAAGACGTGGGGCGCATTGCGCCCGGCGCGAAGGCCGATCTCGTCGGTATCGAGGTCAGCGGACCGCTGGTGGGGGTCGGCACATTACCGCCTGAGCCGCTGAACAATCTGCTCTACGCTAACGGCCTGTCGACCCGTCTCGTCATGACCGATGGCAACATCCAGGTCTTCGACGGTCGATTCGTGGCCGATAATTTCGCGCGCGTCGCCAGAAAAGGTGGCGAGGCAGTCAAGCTGATCTGGCAGCAGCTTGACGCCGAGGGATGGTTCGACTGAGCCGAACGCGGGTCGGCAATGTCTGGGCGAACACCGGGTTACAATTCCCGGTGTTCGCTACGGTACTGACAAGAGCTTCGGGATCACCATGCCGGAAGACGTCCCGATGACGGCCCAAGACCGCACCCACATCTCGCCTATCTGGTGCACGCCCTGAGAATCAGACAACTCTCGGTCGTGCGCCGGGTTTTTCTCATCCAGTGAACTTCCGCTTCTGGCCGTTAGCGGCCTGTCATTTTATCGATTTTCCATCGCTTTGAATGACGGCTCTTGGCGGAAGCGGACATTGCGATTGGCAAGAATTAAGTCGCAGCTCATTCGGGCTTGACGAATTTCAATGTCATCCGATCGCTTTCGCCGATGGCTGAATATTTAGCACGATCCACATCCTCGAGTTCGAATGCTGGAGGTAAGGTCCACACGCCTTCCGGGTGATCTTTGCCGTCTTTTGGATTTGCATTGATTTCACTGCTGGCCAGATAACGAAAGCCCACGGACTCGGCGAGTTCGATCACGACGTCCTCGCGGATATAGCCGGATTCCGCCGCGGGATCCTGTCGGCTAGAGGGAGCCCCCCGATGCTGCACCAGACCCAGCACGCCGCCCGGTTTCGTGATCCGGTACATACCCTTCATGGCGGCATGCGCATCGCCGTCTTCCATCCAGTTGTGCAAATTGCGAAAAGTCAGCACTAGGTCGGCACTCGCCGGCGGTGCGGCCTCCAGCTTATGCGGAGGATCAAATACGGTTGTAATGACGTGATCGTAGATCTCAGGGGCGGCGGCCAGCTTTTGATCGAACCGTTTGGCATTTCTGCGGTAATAATCTTCCTCCGCTTCGGGATCATAGCTGCCCGCATACAAGGTGCCTTTGTCTCTGAGAAAGGGCGCCAGAATCTCGGTGTACCATCCGCCGCCGCCGGGGGAGATCTCCGCGACCGTCATATGTTCTCTGATGCCAAAGAAAACCAGAGTCTCGGCCGGGTGGCGGTACTTGTTACGCGCTTTGTGTTCCGCAGAGCGGTGGTCGCCATTGGCAATGGCGGCCAGAACTTCGGTCAGGTCGTGAGCGCCGGCTGCGCCGGATACAAAAAATACCGCGAGTAAGGCACCTATCGAGATAATTCGCTGTTTGCGCATGGAGTCTCCTATTTCGGCAATGGGTACATACTTCCTGCGGCCGTTTCCGGCCCTCATGTCTTCAGGGGACAGGACGATTGGAAATCGTTCGCGGGGTTTCTTGTCGATGGAAGGTTAGGGGATTCTATCGCTTCGTTGAAGCCCGGGGTGCGGAAAATGGTCGCTGAATCCTGGTCTGGAGGCCGAAAGAGCGAGTGCCCAGCGGAGCCCAAGTCGTCACGGCATGAAGTTGCGGCCGAGCCGGCCGCTTTGCCTCATCATTGAGCGGGATGCCGGCGCTCTGGCCCTCGCCCCGCCGAACGCAATCTTCGGACATCGGCTCAGGCGATGTCCGGCACGGGGTGATAGCTGAAGGGCAGGGTCTCGTCTTTGGGCCAGGGCGGCTGGCTGAACAATAGGCATTCTCCGACATAGCGAGCCATCAACAACAACTTTCACAAAAGCAAAACGAAGGACTTGATTATCGCCTCGCAAATCACTTATCTGAACCGTGTTGTGATATCGGCTTTTGGCCGTTAGCTGCCATTCGATTTAGCTGAATTTGGCCTGATCTAATGACCGCTCTTGGTCAAAGCGGACATTCGGCAACTGCCATACTCAGACAGTGGCTTCCATCCGCGATTCAAGTGCTTAAGGTCGGTTTGAGGGGCGTTCGCGGGAGAAAATATTCGTACTAACTTGCTTCGCGGCGTCTCCCATTTGTATGAGGAGACAAGCATGAGCAAAGGATACCTAACGACGAAGAACGCGAAGGGCTATCCGGCAGTTCGACGCCACGGCCAGATCAAACGGCCTTAGACCCCTGTCCGTAGCCCAGATCGGAAGCTCTGATACTCGTCTTGCTGTTGGAGCGGTGGGCGAATGTTCGCAAGCGCGACCAGCTCATCCGAAATCAGACCGAATCGGTTACCTGTACAACGCGGCTGATGCTCCAGCAATCCGATTCAATGTTGATCTCACTTCATATAGCAGGTCATCCGCTGGTATCGCTGGATCCTGCTGTGCCATTTCGTAGCCGAGTGCCATCGAGTACTCTGAAAATGCTATCTCATAGGATAGCCGTCTGAAAGCTGGGTCTTCTATACCTCTGCCCGCGCCCGCACTTGCGATCGTTACGTGATCCAGATTGATAATAATTGCCATTTTCGTTGGGTCGTAACGAGATCGATACTCGTCCTTTCCTAAATTATCATACTCCACCGAGAATCCACCTTTTGGCTTACGGCGCTTTTGACCGTCGCCACCGACTGGATCGAGCGGATCTATGCCGTCTGGTGACGGAACACCTTTACGAGGTATTTCTGGCGCATTCTGCCCCTGCTTGTCGGCCTCTCCACCTGCGCCATCAGATTTATCGAGGACTCCGGGTTCCTGTGTGCCTGCGATCCATTCACTGGTCTCGTCATCGCCGCTCTCTGAAGAACCAAAGAGGGAAGTTGCATTTCCGGGCTTTGCCGCAGCTGATCTTATTTCCTGCAGGCGCTCCTTCATTCGTCGAAAATCTTCGTTCAGTACCTCTGCTATTCGGTTTGCCTCGCTTGCCAATCGCCTGGCCTCTTCTGTTTTCTTGGCTTCTTTGTACTCAGCCACCTGCTCTCGCCGAATCTCCTCCATTTTGGCGCCTACGTACGATAGTAAAACCCGTACTGTGGGGTGCTGCGGGTTTAGCTCCAAAGATCTAGACGCATCGTAGGGCGCAATAGAACTTTCAGATGTCTCCAAAACTGGTACATCAATCTCGCCGAATAAATAGTTTCCGAACTCCTTTCTTTCAATTCCACACGTCTCTACCGCTACCAAGTTTCCAAGGCCCGCTGTCACTGAGATGCCCTGCTCAGACTCCTCCAGCGGCGTTCTTGAGACTTTGACTGTTAGTACAGCATCACCGATTACTTCTCTCTGTTCATCACTGGGCTTAAACTGCCTGATCAGTGCAACGGACGGCTCCCTGTACTCGCAAACGTGATCGTTAACAGCGACCCTGGGAGAAATGGTTCGAAATGCTTGAAGATGCCTTTCGATGTATTCAATAACTGGCGCTGTTCTAATACGGGGTAGAAGAACACCGTCAATAATCACTTTTGTGCCATTTGGCTCACTGGTTTCTTCATTCTTGGTTTGCCAGTCAACTGGAATATCGTCTCCTTCCGAGTTGACGACTGCAAGGCGATCGAGTTCTACAATATTTAGCAGGCCACTTCTTCGAGTTTCGATACGGAGCCTGTCAGCTATTCCAAACGCTGCAGACTTGCCCGTACCAAATTTTCCACGACCTGCTTGACCAGATTTTCGGTCCAAATTCTCTGCGTGCATCTGGAAAAAATGGTCAAGCCCAGCTTCGTCCATACCCCGACCATTATCGTCAATCTCGATTCGCCTCAATCTGGGCCTGACATCTATTTGCACATGTGGCGATACACCAGGGTCGATGTACTGAAGACTGTTCACGACATATTCCCAAACTACGGCAGCTTCAGTTTTAAAAGAAGCAGCACTCTGCAGTAAATCGCGACCGACATGAGAGGTGACTTTTAGTTCTGCCGTTGCGTTCATTTGCTATCTCCATCTTTATCGAGCACAGAACGAGCTGCACTCAAAAATTCTCTAATCTCCATGTCACCGTCAAACAGAAGCTCAACTCGGTTAATTTTGAGATCTTGCATTCGGCCAGTTGCGTAACTGTCAATCCGGAACACCGCCTGAGCATCTGACAACGAGATATCAACGTCGCCTGCAGCCCATTTCGTCCATGCTTCAGTGGATCTGATGCGAGACCGCTCCCTTTTTAGGCGCGCGTCCTGTCCTGATTGTGTTCTAGAAGGCGGATGAGCCTTCCGTAGATCAACAGATTCCACAGCTTTGTGATTCTTGGTCGCCCAGTCGAGGCCTGACGGTGTGAGAGTCCAACCGTCCGTAATTGACCCTTTGAGCATTGAGCCGAATTCTGGTGTTCTGGCCCACACCAAGTTCCGACGAACATTGTCCAAATTGATCTGCTCAGGGTACTTCCGCCAAGAAAATCGTCCGGGCGCAAGCTCATGGCACTTCATGGCTACGTCTTCGCTGTCGACAGGCTGCCGGCCACCATCCAATAAATACACAGCCATAGTGACGATGTATGGTTGCGGCAGTGAAGTTGTCAAGTCTTTTTTGACATTTTTTTCCATTGCAATTACATTATCTGTCAAATGAGTGAGAAATTCAACACAGAAAGTAGCTTTCCAGGCGTTGTATCTTGGGGAAACCCTGGCTCGCTGTTGTTGCCAAGTGCGTTGTGCCGGGCGTGGGCTGAAGTCACCCTACCGGCTTGGGCCATTGCAGACCTCGGCATTTCCAGCGGCGATACTGTCGGCGACCTCTTCTCTTCTGACTGGCCCAAAGAGTCATTCAAAAGAAAGAGAATCGAAAACTATCTCTGCCGAATGCTCCAATTTCGACTTGACACCGTATGTGACGAGGTCATCGTCGGCCGCAAATGGCCGGAAGGTCTTAATCCTTTGGTCCTTCCTTTTTCAACTCGAACCAAGAACTGCGTCCGCGACGCCAACCTCAACGAGGACGGCCAGGCCTTAATCGATTTGAAGTTTGGTGAACTTCTGTCTGTACCCGGAATGGGACCGCGATCGGCCTTAGACCTTGTGTCAACTCTTGAGGCTGCAATGCATATTGTGACAACAGTTCCCTCGATGTCGGGCGATCTTGCTCCTGAGATCGAACGCGATAACGTTCTGCTTGAAATCTATGAACAGGCCGAGGGGCTGGCAATTGATGAGATCAGTAGTCGTGATCCGAGGTTTCGAGATGTGATGCCGCCAGGAACCGGCACGCTCTCAGATCGCTTGGACCGGCTTAGCATGATCGCGGAACCCGAGCTTTTCCTCAGAGAGGCAAAAATATTGGGCATGGCTTTACCGGAAATCAAACATCGCGCGGACGAACTCGCCGCCGAACCACTTGATGTCTCACTTCGAAGACTATTTGAATTGTTGTCAAATTTGAAGGGAGACAGAATCGACGTGCTCATTGATAGGTTTGGGTGGGCTGGCATACCGCCGATTACTTTGGAGGATGCCGGACAGCGACTGCATATCACCAGAGAAAGGATTCGTCAGATTCAAAAGAAAATTTACAGCAAATTTCCTGACCATCCGCTATTTCTTCCACAGCTACGCAAAGCAATCAGCAGCCTGAACACTTTTGTCCCGGCGAAAATCGATGTCACACGGCTCTATCTTAAGGCTGAAGGCATCACGACAAAGGCTTTCGACCCTAGAAGTGTCATAGCGGCGGCCTCCGACTGCGGCATTGAATGCTCGATTCAGATTCAGAGCGTGAGAGGAAAAAAGCTGGTCGTTTCTGAAAAGCAGAAGGCAGCTGCTCAGTCTCTAATTAAGTTCGCCAGGAAGCAGGTCGGAGCGTCGGGAGCCACAAACGTAAGTGAAGTCGTTGAGCAAGTCTTACAAGAAGGGTTCCAGATAACCGAAAAGGATGCGCTCCGGTTACTCCGAGCTCACGAAATCGTAAGTTTTTTGGCTGACGACTGGTTTTGGATTCCAAGTATGCCTGCCGCACGAAATCGAATGCGCAACGTCGCTAGAAAGATGCTTGCTGTAACCTCGCCAATGCGGATCCCTGATATTCGGGGCGGCCTGAGACGTGTTTACTTTTTTCGTAACTCGAGCGGCACAGCAAAGTCCTGGCCACTACGTGTTCCGCCAACAAACGTTCTTACAGAGTTTTTCAAACAGCACTCAGAATTCGAGGTTGATAAGGAAGGCCGAGCTTACGCGGTCGAAAATCTTGATTATCGAAAAGAATTGTGGGAGCCCGAACAGATTTTCGTTGACGCGCTTCGTTCAACTCCTTCTTCTGTACTGGATCGGCAGAGCCTCCTACGTGAGTGTCGGGACCGCGGCCTAAATGACAATAGCTTTGGTATTTCGACATCATATAGCCCGATTTTGTCTCACGTTGACTTGAATATTTGGACGCTGCGCGGAGTCGACGTTAATCCTGCGGCTGTCGAGGCTCTACGAGTTGCCAATGCGCTTCGCCCTCGTGAAAAACGACTTCAGGACTATGGTTGGACTACGGACGGGAAAATCTGGATTGCTACACGAATACCAGAGCTCTACGAGTCGTATATTTGTGGTTGCCCAGGCGCAGTAGTGAGATTCTTACAGGGTCGACGTTTCAGAGCCTTAGGCGAGGATGGTCTGGATTATGGGACCATTGGATTCTCTGAAAGTCATGGCACGTCCTACGGATACAACCCGTTCTTGCGCCGGGTGGGCGCGGAACAAGGCGACATCTTAATTTCCGAGTTCGACCTAAATGCGGACATAGCCACACTAAAAATCGGTGATTTCGAGCTACTAGATGCGATGGACGAAACCTAGTGCTTCCGGCCAGAAGCTGGCATCTCGTTTATGTAGGATCCAATACCGTGAGCACCCAGTCGCGAGCCTCCCGCCACGGCTCACATTCACCCCGCTCAAACTCCACCTTAATCCAAATTTTAGCGCCAGCAGCAGGTGCAAATGCCGTTGCACGGACGGTCACGGTTCCGCTCGCTTATCCAAAGAGATTAGGCTGATTCTGTCGAATATTAAGCAGGTGCAATACTGTCAAATAGCTCATCGACGAATCTCTTAACAACATTCCGATCAGCCGCGCACCGCGCGCATTCGTACACAAAAATCTCTTTTGACATCCCAGTGCCGTGCAAATGTTGTCGGTAGAACTCGTCCAACAGCTTCTTGCCGTCGAAATACTCACGACGTTGATTTGTCTTTTTTAGCCGTACGACATTCGCCTCCGCGGTTGCGCTTGCCGCGCCGATTGCTTCCGGGGACACTGACGCCTGCAAGGTCTGCATGAATTGTTCCGCTTGATCCGTAGCCGTATCAATTGGATCCTGCAGACGGAAAGCATGTAGGCCAACTTCAGCTTTCACCCGACGCGCTTTTTCGTGATCCTCCATTTCATCTACGATAATGTCTAATGCAACGTCTACTGCCGCTTGATCCGTGAGTGAGATTTTGTGATGCACAGTAGTAATCGCTTTCCAAATTACCTCTGGATCGACAAGCAAATTTTCGATCATTGACACCGGAAGGTAGTGGACGCCGGGTGTAGTCGGTTTGCCTTCCTCCAAATCCCGATCAACAAGAGCGTGTGCTCTAAGGTTCTTCGAAAACTCATCTGACAAGATATCAGACAGGCTTTCCGCCAGTGATTTACATTCACTCTTTCCGCCGCCTGATCTGATCGTAAGCTGACTGAAACGTTCACTGAGAAAGCTCAGGATTCGTTGGTCCGCCGCTTTCTTCGAATTGTCCGTTGGCTTCTGACCTTCGACAACTAGAATATTCCGCATAGCTGTTATGTTGGATGTCGATCCAAAAACATCACGAAGAACCTGCAGTTTCTCGTCGTCAGTCGCAATCTGAAGAAGTTGATTTTCCTCAGTCGGCACTAATTCGGACGGCCGCAGTAGAAACAGCTCTTCACTGCTAGCTTGTTCAACTATCGTCGGGGAATGAGTGGCCAGAATAAATTGCACGTGCTCGCGTATTGAGAGATTTCGCAGGTAATCAAGAATCTTACCCTGCAAATTTGGATGCAGATGAAGCTCGGGCTCATCCATCAAAACGCAGACTTCTTCTGACTGTGGCGTTTGAGCGTCCTCCACGTCCCCGCCTTTACTGCGCTCGATTCGAGCCAGAATACGATTCTCTATTAGTGGAAAGAATAGTTGGATTACGGCTTTCTCACCAGAACTCAGTTCGTCAATATCAACGTGAATTGCTTTTGTATGCACCTCCCAAAGACATTGCACCTGATCCCTATTGGTGACGTCTATTTTGTGAAACCGTAGATGTGGCATGAGATTGTGTGTCATTTCTCGCAACGGTTTCCAAATGTCCGGCATTGTGCCTTTCTTGATTTTTCCCTCGCGATCAAATCGTTCTGTGATGGCTGTCTGCCGGTCGAGTTCAATTTGACACAGGCTGTACTTCAGATAACTGCTTGCCTCGTCATAATCTGTCGCGCTTCGCGCACGGCTTTTTAGTGCAATGCCTTCGAAATTCGGCAAACTCGGAGTAGATAGTAGCGACCGCATAGTCAACTTTTGTTGACTCAAAAAACGCATTCGAACTTGCTGCCGGCCACTTGTGCGATGAGGACCAACATACAATATCGGCCCGGTTGGGCCCGTATAGCTTCGGAGCCCTTCCAACAACGTTGACTTACCACAGCCATTCGGCCCGGTTACAATCATTACTCGTGGAACATCCTCACAGACAGCCAGTCTTATGCTCTTAGTGTTCGCTACGGAAAAGGTTGGGATTCTCATTTGAACAGTGTGGTAGTTTCTCACCAACGTGCCAAGTATTTACAGGCAAAACATCGCCAAATTTGCGCATTTAATGGGTTTTTCAGGACTAACTCCACGTGGCAGGTTAAATGGCGTTGGTTAGGACTGAGTTAGGTGCGCCAAAAAGGGCCTAACCGGAAAACGGTCAAGCCCTTGAGTTGTATGGCGCGCCCGGAGAGATTCGAACTCCCGACCACCTGGTTCGAAGCCAGGCTACTGCATTCTAAAGGTCACTGTCCTATCAAGACAGTGACCAATCCTTTCGAATCAGGATTTTACTAATACCAGTGCGGAGTATTGTGGGGCTGTTGACGAAAGCAATCGATCGAACGCGATCTAGTCGCCCAAACACTTACCAGCGTAGGCCTTTGTTACCCTAGCGTTCGCGATTTGGCACTCATTATCGTATGTAATGCCGTTCATTCCGCAGACTGGCGCATATTCGCGTCCGCAGTTGCGACCCTGGTCTTCGCAGACACCAGCGTAGTCGATTCGAATACCTTTGCGTTCCGCGTGGCAGGCATTGCTGTAGGTCAGTGCATCCGAGCCGCAAACTGGTACGAAAAACTTTGGACAGGGCCGCACATTGCAGATTCCGGACGTATAACTCGCAACGCCTGCGCCGTCTGCATAACAGGCATTGTCATAGGTATTGCCGTCGTCGCCACACACCGGTGCAAACACCAATGGGCAGTTTTCAAAATCGCAGACGCTCGCACGCTGCACCGGCACCCGTGAAACATTCGCTTCACAACGATTCAAATACGTACGGCCATTCATGCCACAGACCGGTTCACGAATGCTGGGACAACCACTCGCCGTGCAGGCACCAAGGCCCGCCACTTGCACGCCGGACTTTTGCGCAAAGCATTCGTTGATGTAGGTATTGCCATCGATGCCGCAAACCGGATCAAAAGTTTCTGGGCAGCCGTCGCTTTCGGCGTCCGGACAAATGCCTTCATGATCGATCTCGACGCTGGCGGCGCCAGCGACACAAGCATTACTGTATGTCTGGCCATCGACGCCGCAAACTGGCTCATATTCCATCGTGCAGGCGATTTCGTCCGCAACTGCGGCCGCTGTCTCGCTTTCATCAATGGCCGTGACCTGGCTTTCGTCAACCGCCGTGACCTGGCTTCCGTCAACCGCCGTGACCTGACTTTCGTCCTCATAGGCGGCAAGGGCGCCAGCGCACACGAGCAGTCCCACGCTTACGAGCATTGTTGTTCGTACGCGTGTTTGTACGTTTGTATTTCGTGTTGCCGCCGTATTGATACTGCCGCTCCCGCTATCGACTCAGTCTGTTATTAGAGTGTCGTTACAGAAACTAGTTCGTGACTAGCTCACTAATGGTCACCAGTTTAAATCCCTGTTCGGCGAGCTTCGGCAGCTCGGCCTCGAGGAATGCGAGTGTTGTTGCATACGGATGACCGATGCCAACAGCTGCGCCGCGTTGCCTCGCCAGCAATTTTAGGCGCTCAAACTCTCGCCGGATGGTGTCCGGTGCCGGATCGGTATCGAGAAACACGTCACGCTTGATTGCGTCAACGCCGGTTTCGGCGGCGAGTTGTAATGCGACGCTTTCATGCGTCGTATAACTGTCGATAAAGAACAGCGTATCGCGCGCATGGATCTCCTCCATGAGCCATTGCATATGACCTGGATGGCGCGTTATCAGGCCGCCGCGATGGTTGCTGATGCCAACGGCACTTGGTACCGCGGCAATCGCGGCATCGAAAGTTTCTGCGAAGTCACTCCGGCTCATGTCGAGCGTCAAAGTAACGGGCTCGACGATGTCATCATCGATCGACGCCTGCATCGGCAGGTGCAGCAGCACTTCTTTGCCGGACTCTGTCGCCGAGGTCGCGAGCAGGTGCGTACGCGGCGCGCCCGGTAGAATCGCGAAGCTGACCGGCCCCGGCAGCGCGATTGCGCGTCGCCCGGCGGCAAGCTGGTAACCGAGATCGTCAATGATTATCGCAATGCGTGGTGCTTCCGCACTGATCGCAACGCCGCTGAGCGCCGCCAAAACAGCGGCAAGGAGGAATGCTATGCGCGTCATTTAGCTTTGCTGTGCATGACTCCGCGACGCTGCAATCGGTCGAGTGCTTCGACCAGTTGCGTGTCGGCGTCACGATTCACAATGCCGGTTAGGCTCAGGTCCGGATATCCCGGCGTATCTTCGATATAAATATCCGGCGTGATTCCGGTCTCATGAATCGAGTCGCCCGATGGCGTGTAGTAACGTGACGTTGTCAATTTGATTGCACGGCCTTTGGACAGTGGCATGACCGTTTGCACCAGGCCTTTACCGAATGTGTCGGTCCCGATTACCGTCGCACGGCCATGATCCTGCAACGCGCCGGCGACGATTTCGGCGGCTGATGCCGAACCGCTATTGACGAGTACGATCATTTCCGCGCCATCGAGCACATCGCCCCGATGGGCTGAGCGGGAAAAACGCGCATCGCTCGTGCGACCGTCGGCGCTGACGATAAGCCCAGCGTTTAGGAATAGATCGGACACATCAACTGCCGAGTCGAGAACGCCCCCAGGATTATTTCGCAAATCCAAAATCAATCCGTCGAGCATGCCTTCGTTCAGATCCTGCATGCTGTCTATTGCGCGGCCGAGTTCGCGTGACGTCGTCTCGCTGAACTGGCTCAAACGTACGTAGCCGTACGATGGATTGAGGAGTTCATGGTACACACTCGCGACGCGAACGATTTCGCGGCGCATCTCGTGCACGATTGCTTCTGAGCCTCGCAGCACAGTGATGCTGATTTCCGACCCCGGTCGGCCGCGCATGCGTTTGATCGTTTCCTGCAGCTTGCCGGGTTCGACGGCATGTCCATCGACCGCGATAATCGTATCGCCGCTGCGTATTCCTGCGCGTGCGGCGGGCGATCCAACGATTGGCGTGATGACGCGAATTTCCCCGTCGATCTCACCAACCTCGATACCGACACCGGTGTAGGTACCCGTGGTGCTAATCCGTATGTCGCGATATTCGTCCGCGTCCAGGTATTGAGAGTGCGCATCGAGATCGGCGACCATGCCGCGGATCGCGCTTTCCAAAAGCACAGAATCCTCGACCGGTTCGACATAATCGCGCTTGACCCGCTCCATCACTTCGGCAAACAGGCGCGCCTGCTCCCAGGCCAGCTCTTGTTGATCCGGCCGCTTCCCAGCCGCCAGCAACCCGCCGCCTATGGACAGGCTGAAGCCCATGACGAGGCCGACCACGACAACCAGAATTGCTCTGGTCTTCAATGACATACAGTTCTCCGAATCACTCCGCGTGGCACCGCCCAAAGCGGTACCATCGACGATAGCACAGCGTCTACGGTGCGCCTACCGGTGTCCGTCACGCTTTTGGACCGGCATTGCCGACAAATATTCGGCTTTTCAGCGATTCTCAACCGCCGGGTCGCCGCGTTACCCACTGCCGTGGGTTAACCGTTTGCTTGTTGCGTCGAATTTCGAAATACAACGCGGACTGCGGCTGGCCGCCGCTATCGCCAACCGTCGCGATGACATCGCCTGGCGCAACCCAGTCACCGGCGTTTTTAAGAATTGTCTCGTTGTAACCGTACAAGCTCATGTAGCCGTCGCCGTGATCGACTATGACCAACAATCCCATGCCTGCAAGCCAGTCCGCGAATGCGATGCGTCCGTGATAGACAACCCGAACTTCCTGACCACGCGGTGCCGTTAGAACGACACCGTTCCATTTCAGTTGCCCGCCGGCGCGCGGCTGTCCATAGTCATGCAACAAGGTTCCGACAACCGGCCAGGTCAGTCGTCCTTTGTGTGCCGCGAACGGCTCCTCCGAGCTAATCGGATAGTCGGATAAGATGCTGGTCAATTCCGCGATGAGGCGCGCGAGATCCTTCTCCTGTGAAACGAGTCGGTCGATCGCTCGGCCTTCATCCGCAATCCTTTCCTTGAGCGACGCCAGCAAGGTTTGCCGCTGCTCCTGAGCCCCATTGAGTTCTGTTAGCTCCGCGTAGCGCTCCTTCGCGATCGATGTGAGCCGCGCTTCTTCGGCGGCGACTTGGCTCCGCAATTCCGCAAGCTCGCGAATGCGCGCTGTCACGGTTTTGATGTTGTCGGATCGGTGCTCATTCAGGTAGCTGTAGTACGTCATCAGTCGTCCGAGCGTCGCCGGGTCCTGCTGGTTCAAGAGCAGCTTTAGCCGTTCCTGGTCGCCGCTCATATAGGCGGCGCGCAACTGTGCGCCAAGCAATTCAGACTCGCTATCGAGTTCGGCCTCACGTTCGGCGACCGCGGTATCAAGCTCGGCTCGGCGCTTTTCGGTGAATGCTCGGTCCCGCTCAAGGTCCTTCAGCCGCATTCGTTTTTCCGCAATCGCAACTTCGGCTTTCTGCAACTCGCCGGTCAGCCGGTCCCGATTCTCGGCAGCTTTGTCCATGCTTTGCTTGAGATCGCTGATCTGTTCGCGAACATCCTCTAGCTCCTGCTCCTTGACCTTGGCCAGCTCATCGTCGGCCAAGAGCGGCGCTACGGCCACGACGAGCAACAACAGTGGCGCAAAGGACATGGGCTTCATACGCGCAGAGTATTGCTATAATGCCGCTTTTGCCACTGGCGCGGCTCCTCGCGCCGCCGATACCGAACCATGGACAGAATTCTGGAATTTGCCGGCGATCATACGTTGCTGGTATTTGCTCTCGTGACCAGCTTCTTGCTGGTCGTATTCTCCGAGCTGCGGCGAAAGGCGAAAGGCGTGTCATCGGTTGAAGCCGTGGACCTGGTCCGGCTTGTCAATAATGATGCGGCGGTTATCGATCTGCGAAGCGCTGAAGCCTATGCGCGTGGGCATATCGTGAACGCGCGCAACATTCCGTCCGACGAGCTGGACGCACGACTCGACAAGCTCGGCAGTCTGAAATCGAAACCCGTTGTTATCGTTTGTGAAGCAGGCGTCACGTCCGGCAAGGCAGTCGAGACGCTGCGCAACGCCGGTTTCGCAAGCGTTTATGACCTCAAAGGCGGCATGAACGGTTGGAGCCAGGCCGGGCTTCCCGTGGTCACCGGCAAAAAAACCAAGAAACGAAAATAAGAAGCGGCGCAGATGAGCACGATTACAATTTACGGAAACGAGTCCTGCGCCTTTTGCGGCGCGGCTCGAATGCTGCTGACCAAAAAGGGCATCAAGTTCGAAGATATACTTGTCAGTAATGACGCCGAGAAACGTGCTGAGATGGAGGCCCGCAGTCAACAGCGCTCGGTACCACAGATTTTTATCGGCGATAAACATGTCGGCGGTTTTGAAGAGTTGTGTGATCTCGACAAAAGCGGCGAACTGGACAAACTCCTCGCGGACTCTTAGGCCGCGGACATCCATTTAACGCAGGAAACAAACATGGCAGAAGAACAACAGGTTGGCCCAGACAAGCGGCTGTCAATCATAAAAATTTACGTAAAAGATTTTTCTTTCGAATCACCACAGTCACCGGCGATTTTTCGCTCGGAACAGTGGGCTCCGCAGACTAATCTCAACCTGCGCAGTACGCATACGGCTGTCGAAGAAAAGCTTCATGAGGTCGTGTTAACGATTACGATCGAAGCCAAAGCCAAGGATGACGACAAGACATTATTTCTCGTTGAACTGCATCAGGCCGGCCTGTTTGACATTACCGGCTATGGCGAAGATGAATTCGGCGTGCTCGTCGGCAGCTTTTGCCCGAACATTTTGTTTCCGTATGCGCGCGAATCCATCGCATCGATCATTCAGAAAGGTGGATTTCCGGAATTCGTTATTCAACCGCTCAACTTCGATGCTCTTTACTCGCAATCCGTTCAGCAGCAACAAGCTGAGACGCCGAAGATGGAGACGCACTAATAAAAGCCGGATCGATCGCTGTTGTTGGTGCCGGTTCCTGGGGAACCGCACTCGCTCTGCAATTTGCTCGCAGCGGCCTGCGGGTGAACATTTGGGGCCGCGATCGGGCTCAGCTTGAAAGCATGGCACGCGATCGTGTCAACGCTCGCTATCTGCCGGGCGCGAGCCTCCCCGAAAACGTCGTCACCTTCACTGAGCTGCGCGAATGTGTCGCGGATGTGCGCGACATATTGATATCGGTGCCAAGCCACGGCCTTCGACAGATCCTTACTGCGGTAAAGCCTTTTTTACAGCATGACGCACGTGTGTGCTGGGCAACCAAAGGATTTGAGTTGCACACCGGCAAACTACCGCACGAAGTTGCCGCAGAAGTGCTCGGCGCCGAGCAACCGGTCGCTGTATTGTCGGGTCCGACTTTCGCGAAAGAGGTTGGCGAGGGGCTGCCAACGGCTATGACCATCGCTGCGAATGATCAAACATTTGCGCAGGAGCTCGCCGTCGCGCTTTCCGGTGACTATTTTCGTGCCTATACATCAGACGACATGATCGGCGTCGAAGTCGGTGGCGCGATAAAAAACGTGCTGGCGATTGGCGCGGGCATGTCGGACGGCCTCGGTTTTGGCGCGAACACGCGCATTGCGCTGATTACGCGCGGGCTGGTCGAAATGACGCGCCTTGGCGTCGCGCTCGGCGCGAAAAAAGAAACCTTTATGGGCCTTGCCGGCATGGGCGACCTGATACTGACCTGCACCGACAACCTGTCGCGTAACCGCCGCATGGGCCTGGCCTTGGCTAGTGGCAAGACTGTCGAAGAGGCGCAGACGGAAATTCAACAAGTCGTTGAAGGTGTTATGGCAGCTGAAGCGGTCATAGAAGTGGCAAATGAGCTCGGCATCGAAATGCCCATTTGTCATCAGGTGTATCGAATCCTGTACGAGGGCGCGTCGCCGCGTGAGGCGGTTGGCGCGTTGATGAGCCGCCAGCTCAAGTCCGAAAGCGACTCGGCGACCTAGACGAACTTCAGCTGCCGCCAGGCTTCGTAAACGACAACCGCTGCCGCATTGGAAAGATTCAAGCTGCGGCTGTTGCCGCGCATTGGCAGCCGCAGCCGTTGCGCCTCGGGTTGTGCCATCAACACATCTTCCGGCAAGCCGCGCGTTTCAGGGCCGAACAAAAATGCATCGCCTTTCACGTAACTTGGCTGATCATAAGGGGTACTGCCGCGCGTGCTGATTGCGAAAATGCGCGATGGTGACAGCGCCCGCAGGCAGCTATCGAGGTTTTGGTGCACACAGATATCGGCGAATTCCCTGTAGTCCAGGCCGGCCCTTCGTAGCCGGGTATCGTCAAGCTCGAAACCGAGCGGTTCTATCAGGTGCAGACCAACTCCGGTGTTCGCGCACAGCCGGATGATGTTGCCGGTGTTCGGTGGAATCTCTGGTTCGTAGAGGATGACGGAAAACATTGCTGTAGAATGCCGCATCCGATGGCCACACAAAACCAAAAATCTCTACGTACCGAGCTTTGTGGCGTCGAAATGACCTCGCCGATCGTGCTGTTATCCGGCTGCGTAGGCTTTGGCGAGGAATACACGCGCGTCGACGGTTTCTCAAATCGCGACGTTGGCGCAGTCGTGCTAAAAGGCACGACCGGCGATGCGCGGCTCGGCAACCCACCGCATCGCGTTTACGAAACGCCGATGGGCATGCTGAATGCAATCGGCCTGCAGAATCCCGGCGTCGATAAGGTTGTCGACGAAATCCTGCCAGGCCTGGATTTCTCCGAGACGCGCTTTTTTGCCAACGTGTCCGGCTCGACAATCGACGAATACGAGCGTGTTACGCAACGCTTCGACGATTCACCGATCGATGCGATAGAGGTCAATATCTCATGCCCGAACGTCAAGAGAGGGGGTGTCGAGTTCGGTAACGATCCTGAAATGTCGGCGCGCGTCGTCGCGGCTTGCCGCGCACAGACCACGAAGCCGATCATTACAAAGCTCTCTCCGAACCAGACCGATATTAGTGAAAACGCGCGGCTGTGCATTGAAGCCGGCAGCGACGGCTTCGCCGTCATCAACACCTTAATGGGCATGGCAATCGACGTCGAAGAACGCAAACCCATCATCGGCAATACGCAGGGCGGCCTATCCGGCCCGGCGATCAAGCCGATCGCGTTACTGAAAGTCCATCAAGTGTACGAGGTCGCAAAACACCACGATGTACCGATCATCGGCCAGGGCGGCATTACGACACCTAACGACGCCATTGAATTCATGATCGCGGGCGCAGCCGCCGTCGGTATCGGTACAGCGCTGTTTTACGACCCACTCATCTGTAAGAAGATCAACGCCGGTATCGCCGACTACCTCGACAGACATGACTTCCGGTCCGCGCGAGAAATTGTCGGCACCTTACAGACTTGATCCAGCGCGCATTGTGTCGCTCGACGACGCGTTGTTTGGCCGAAGTAAAGCGCAGCGTAGCGAGCCATGAGGACAAGCATTGCGTCGTCGGGCGACGCATGTTACAGAACTAATCCAGGTGTAGCGCCTTCATTTTTCGCGCCAGCGTATTTCTTCCCCAGCCGAGTAGTTTAGCCGCTTCCTGGCGATGTCCGTTCGTCTTCGCCATTGCGGTTCGTATTAGCGTCTTTTCGAATTCCGGCATTGCGGTGTCAATCAGCGCGGTTTCGCCGCCAAGCTGTGACTCTGCCCAGGCGGCGAGGCTGCGGGTCCAGTCCTGGGCGGCAACCTGTGTCGACTCCTGGCCGCCGAGATCGGACGGAATGTCTTCGGCCGTAATAACGTTACCCGGTGCGGTGACCGTCAATCGCCGGGCGGCGTTCACGATTTGGCGAACGTTGCCGGGCCAATCAAAATTCTGCAGCACACCCATCGCTTCGCTGTCGACGGACTTTGCCGGCGCGTCCAGCTCCTTTGCCGCTTCAGAAAAATAGTGCTTCAGCAGCAGCGGAATATCTTCGCGGCGTTGACGGAGTGGCGGCGTGTTAATGCGAATGACGTTTAGCCGATGGAACAAGTCCTCGCGAAAACGAGATTCCTTGACGGCACGCGCCAGATCCTGATTGGTCGCGGCAATGACGCGGACATCGACCTTGATTGATGTCTGTCCTCCGACTCGGTAGAACTCGCTTTCGGCGAGTACGCGTAACAGCCGCGTTTGCAACGCCGGTGACATGTCGCCGATCTCGTCGAGAAATAATGTGCCACCGTCAGCTTGTTCAAAGCGCCCGATGCGGCGCACGTCAGCACCGGTAAACGAACCCTTCTCATGGCCGAATAGTTCGGATTCGAGTAGCTCGGATGCGATCGCCGACGTATTCAATGCAACGAACGGTTTGTCCGCTCGCGGGCTGTGTTCGTGCAGCGCGCGGGCAACGAGTTCCTTGCCGGTGCCAGACTCCCCAGTGATCAGCACCGTCATACTTGAGCCTGCGAGTCGACCTATGGACCGGAACACTTCCTGCATCGCTGGCGCCTGGCCGATCAGGGACGGAATTACGCTACCGTTGGCGGCATCAGCTGCCGCGTCGACTATGCCGGATTGCCGTGCAGCTTTATGCACGAGTTCGACCGCCTCGTCGATATCAAAGGGTTTGGGAAGGTATTCGAACGCACCGCCCTTGTACGCCGCAACGGCGTTTTCCAAGTCCGAGTGCGCCGTAATCACAATAATTGGCAGGTCAGGGCACGCATCGTGCAATCGCTCGAGTAATGCGATACCGCTCATGCCGGGCATCCGCACGTCGGTCAGCAACACATCCGGAGATCCGTGCTCGATAGCCTCGAGTAAATGTTCGGCGCGCTCAAAGCTGCGCGGCGCCATACCTGCTTGACGCAATGCCTTCTCCAGCACCCAGCGCACCGACTGATCGTCGTCGACAACCCAGACATTAATGTGTCGATCGTTGTTTCCCGGACTCATGGCGTGCTCGTCTCTAGCGGCGTCAGCGGGATCCGCACGTAGAACACGGTTCGGCCCGGTCGGCTATCGAATTCGATCAGGCCGCCGTGACGGCTGATCAATTCCTGCGCTGCCGGCAATCCAAGCCCGGTACCTTCGGGCCGGCTTGTCACCAGCGGATAAAACACAGAATCCTGCAAATCGCGCGGTATACCCGGGCCGTCGTCTTCGATTTCGATACTCGCGATGACTCTGTGCCGGCAGTCACCAATCGTAAAATTGGTTTCCGCACGAGTGCGCAGCGTGATCGTACCCTGCCCGTCGAGTGCGACTGCCGCGTTTCGCATAAGATTCAGCAGGGCCTGCACAAACTGATCCCGATCGAGTTCGATTTCCGGAAGTCCGGGATCATAATCGCGATGAATGCGCAGTGATTTCTGGTCTTCTGCGCCGACGATTCGAACAACGTATTCAAGCAACTCATGGACATTCAGCGGTTTCTTGTTCGGCGGGCCACCTGGGCCGAGTAAAGAATCGACAAGCCCAGCCAGGCGATCGGTTTCGCTAATGACGACGTCGGTGTATTCACTCAATTCCTTACTCTCGAGCTGGCGTTCGAGTAACTGCGCCGCACCGCGTATTCCGCCAAGTGGATTCTTTATTTCGTGGGCAAGCTGCCGAATCATTTGCCGGCCCGCACCGTGTTGAATCAGCAGTGCGTTTTCTCGACTAATTTTGGTGCGCCGCGTTACGTCGGTCATTTCAACGAGTAAGGCCGCGGTTTCTGTCCGCAACGGCGACACGCGACAATCGATAATGCGCTCTTCGGAATGAGCCTCCGTCGGCGGCAAGCGCAGTTCATTCGCGTAGATCTCGCCCGTTTCGATTGCGCGACTCAAAACGTCCCGCAACTCCGGCTCGTCCCCCACTAGTCGTAACAACGACTCACCGTTTGCGCGCCGCGAACTAATTCCAAGTATGTTTTCAGCCGCCGGATTTAAGGCAGTAATGAGCAACGAGCGATCGAGAAGAATGATGCCTGAATTGAGGCTATCCAGGATCGTGTGCGAATCGCGCTCGCCGATGCCGCCGTCACCGGGACCGTTTTTAGGTTTATAGTTTGGCTTGTCGCGGCCTAGCGTTGTCTGATCGTATTCTGCTGTACGTAGAACCGGTTGGGCTGGCTCCGAATCTTCAGCTGACCCGTTTCGTCGACCACTTCCGCCTGCAGGTTGTGAACCCCGCGATGGACTTCCTCGATCTGGAACGACGTCCCGCTCACTGTCCTCTGCTCGCCGTCGAAATACACCCGCAGCTGATGGCCCGGTTGCAGGGCCGGTGACAGCGCGATGTTGACGTTCAAAACGCCTTCGATATTCCATAGCGTTTCTTCGGCGGCTGGCGCTGCGACCGCGATGCTTTCGTAGCGAATCTCGCCAGCGGGTTCGGCTGCTGCGTTGGCGGCCTCAGCCGGCTGGGCGTATCGGCGCACGCGCACGATGTTCGACTCTGGAAGGTCGATTCGTTCCGCGCCCTCCTCTGGTCGATCGGAATAGTGGACCACGCCGTCTGCGTCGACCCAGCGGTAGGCCTCGGCCATGACGGTCGATGCCGCGAACAGGCTCGCAAGCAACAATATCGGGCGTTTATCCATATTCTTAGCATAGCAATGCAAACCGGGTTGGGGCCAGTGACCGGGCGTAAAAAAGTGCTGCCCGGTTCACATAATTGACATTTTTACAGGCTGTAATACATGTCAAATTCGACCGGATTCGTCGTCATTCGCAGGCGCGTGACGTCGTCCATTTTCAGGTCGATATAGGCGTCAATCAGGTCGTCCGAGAACACGTCGCCAGCCTTCAGGAAATCGCGATCGTTATCGAGCGCGCCAAGTGCTTCGTCGAGCGAGAACGCGACCAGCTGCAAGTCTTTTTCTTCCTCCGGCGGCAAGTCGTACAGATCTTTGTCCATCGCATCACCCGGATGCATCTTGTTCAGGATGCCGTCGAGGCCGGCCATCATCATTGCCGCAAATGCCAGATACGGGTTCGCCATCGAATCCGGGAAACGTATCTCGATGCGCCGCCCCTTCGGATTCGCGACATACGGAATTCGAATTGACGCCGAACGATTGCGTGCTGAATAGGCCAGAATCGTCGGTGCTTCGAAGCCAGGTACCAGGCGCTTGTAACTGTTCGTCGCCGGGTTTGCGAACGCATTGATAGCTTTTGCGTGTTTAATAACGCCACCGATGTAATACAACGCGGTATCCGAAAGACCACCGTATCCGTCGCCCGAGAACAGATTTTCACCGCCTTTCGTCAGTGATTGATGCACATGCATACCGTTGCCGTTGTCATTGACCAGCGGCTTCGGCATGAACGTCGCGGTTTTACCGTAGGCGTGCGCAACGTTGTGGACGACGTATTTCAGGAGCTGCACTTCATCGGCCTTTTTGACCAATGTATTGAACATCGCGCCTATTTCGCATTGCCCGGCTGTCGCAACTTCGTGGTGATGCACTTCGGTCTTGACGCCCATGTCCTCGAGCGCGAGACACATTGCCGAACGAATGTCATGCAGCGAATCGACCGGCGGAACCGGGAAATAGCCGCCTTTGACGGTCGGTCGATGACCGGTATTGCCATCCGCGATCGAACGATTGGTGTTCCACGCACCTTCATCGGAGTCGACCTTATAAAACGCGCCCTGCATGTTGTCGTCCCACGCGACGTTGTCAAACACGAAGAATTCGTTTTCAGGGCCAAAGTAAGCTGTGTCGGCGATGCCAGTCGACTTTAGGTACGCCTCGGCGCGTTCCGCGAGCGAGCGTGGGCAACGGTCGTAACCTTGCATCGTCGCGGGTTCGACGACATTACAGCGCAGGTTCAGCGTGGCTTCGTCCGTGAAGATATCGAGTGCGGCGGTTGTTGCCTCCGGCATCAGGATCATGTCCGATTCATTGATGCCCTTCCAACCAGAGATTGACGAGCCGTCGAACATCTTGCCTTCTTCGAACAGGTCTTCGTCGACTGTATGGGCGGGCACGGTTACATGTTGTTCTTTACCTTTCGTATCCGTGAAGCGAAAGTCGACAAATTTCACCTCATTGTCTTTGACGAGGGCGAGTACCTCTGCGGGCGTCATGGGGGTTTCTCCTTTGTTCGAGCATTAAGTAGGACCTGGCTTTGGTCAGCGAGTCTAGAGCTTATTGCAGCATTTGTGCCAAAATGGTGCTACGCATAAGCCATTGTTTTTAATACACTTGAATTTATCCACAGCCCCTTTGGCGCACCATAAGAGGGCACGAGAGTGCCGCGGCGCACAATATTAGTGCAAATTAGCACCCGATGCACCCCGTTGACGCGATCGTCGAGATCAACAGGATGGCCGGCAGGGGGCTTTTCATCGGAAGTAAAGCGCAGCAAAGCGAGCCATGACGATGAGAAGCCCCCTGCCGGTCATCCCCTGTAGCGTTTATCCATCGCGTCAATGGGGTGCCTATGTCTAAAAAGTCGATATACTGCGCGCCTTTACGGCCTCAATTCTTTGTCGATATTGCCCCTATGAGCCCCAAAAAGGCGTCCGCTCGCCTCTCTTTTCAGGATCTGATTCTTCGTCTGCAGCAATACTGGGCGGAGCGCGGTTGCGTCGTCATGCAACCCTATGACAAGGAGATGGGTGCCGGTACCTTTCACCCGGCGACGTTTTTGCGGGCGATCGGACCAGAGCCGTGGAGTGCCGCCTATGTACAGCCGAGCCGTCGACCGACCGACGGCCGTTACGGCGACAATCCGTTCCGGCTGCAGCATTACTATCAATACCAGGTCGTCATCAAGCCGTCACCGGACGACATCCAGGAACTTTATCTCGACTCGCTGCGCGCGCTCGGCATCGATCCGACCGTGCACGATATCCGCTTTGTCGAAGACAACTGGGAATCACCAACGTTGGGCGCATGGGGGCTTGGCTGGGAGGTGTGGCTAAACGGCATGGAGATCACACAGTTCACTTACTTTCAACAGGTCGGTGGTCTCGAGTGCCATCCGGTGACTGGCGAAATCACCTACGGGCTCGAGCGTCTGGCAATGTATCTGCAGGAGGTTGAGAGTATTTTCGATATTGTCTGGACGGACGGTCCGCTCGGCCGTATTAGTTATGGCGATGTCTATCACCAAAACGAAGTCGAACAATCAAAATACAATTTTGAAGAAGCCGATATCGACACGTTATTCCATTCATTCGATCACGCCGAACATGATTGTGAGCGAATGATTGCAGCAGGCCTGGCGTTGCCGGCATACGAGCGCATGTTAGAGGCATCGCACTTTTTCAATTTGCTCGATGCGCGCCAAGCGATTTCGGTCAGCGAGCGGCAACGCTTCCTCTTGCGCGTCCGCGAAATGGCCCGTTCGGTCGCCGACGCTTATTACGCGAGTCGCGAAGCGCTTGGATTTCCGATGGTTCAATCGGTCAAGGGCAAGAAAAAGACCGCCGGAAGACAGAAGTGAGGCACGCCGACTTTCTCGTTGAGATCGGCGTGGAAGAGCTGCCGCCGAAATCGCTGCGCTCACTTATGGACACGTTCGCCGAAAACATGAAGCTTGCGGTAGACGATGCCCGGCTGGCGCACGGTGACATTCACGGGTATGCGAGCCCGCGTCGTCTTGCCGTCATTATCGAAGCGCTCGCCAAGACCCAAGAAGATCGCAAGGTTTCGCATAAAGGCCCGCCCGTGAGCGTGGCGTTCGACTCAGACGGCAAGCCTCAACCGGCTGCGAAAGCGTTCGCAAAAAAGTGCGGCGTTGCCGTGTCAAAGCTCGAACGTAGCAAAACCAACAAGGGCGAGTGGTTATCGTATGACGCTATCGAGAAGGGCAGCTCAGCCGATGAGCTAATCGGTGGGCTGGTCGAAAAGGCGCTCGCCGGTTTGCCGATTCCACGCCGCATGCGGTGGGGCGCCGGTGAGGCCGAATTTGTACGGCCCGTGCACTGGATTGTGTTGCTGCACGGCAAGAAGGTCGTTAAGGCCAGCGTCATGGGCGTTACCGCTGGCAATAAGTCTCGCGGCCATCGCTTCCTTTCCGAGGGCGCGATCAAAATCAGCGAACCCGGTAACTATCTGCAAACGCTCGACAATGAGGGCCATGTCATCGCGGATTTCGCGCGACGTCGCGAGCTTGTTGTGAGCGGCGTCGCGGCCGCGGCGAAAAAGGCTGGCGGGGAGATTGTCGATGGTGAATCGCTTTACGATGAGGTGACGGCACTGGTCGAATGGCCAGTTCCAGTGCTGGGAAGTTTTGATCCGGCGTTTCTGGCATTGCCGCGCGAAACAGTGATATCGACGCTGTCTGCTCATCAACGTTATTTTCCGATCGCCGACAAGAACGGCACGCTGTTGCCGAAATTCGTCACGGTTGCGAACATTAAAAGCCGAGAGCCCGCCCAGGTCCGAAACGGCAATGAACGCGTGATTCGACCGCGTCTTGCAGACGCCGCGTTCTTTTGGGATAACGACAGGCGCCGATCGCTCGAAAGTCGGCAGGAAGCGCTGCACGAGGTTGTTTATCAACAAGGGCTCGGCAGCTTGCATGACAAATCTGCAAGAATCGCGTCGCTCGCGCAGACGATTGCTGGCTTGCTCGGCGTCGCTAGCGATAATGTCGGCCGCGCAGCGATTCTGTGCAAGTGCGATTTGTTGACCGGAATGGTCGGCGAGTTTCCAGAACTACAGGGGGTTATGGGCCGTTACTATGCCGATACTGACGGTGAGCCTGCCGCCGTCGCCAAGGCCATCGGCGAACACTATCGACCGCGATTCGCTGGCGACGCGTTGCCGGCCTCTATTGACGGGCAGATTCTCAGCGTCGCCGACAAACTCGACTCGCTTGCCGGCGTGTTTGCCATTGGCAAAAGGCCGTCTGGCAATCGCGACCCCTTTGGTCTGCGGCGTGCTGCATTAGGCGTTATTCGTATCCTGGTCGAATGCGAGCTGGACATTGACCTCAATGCAATGATCGACACTGCCGTGAACTCGCAGCCACCGTTCAGTGGCAGCAGGACTGGCAAACTCGAACCCGGAGAGGTCGCCGCCGAGCTGACCTCTTTTGTTGCCGATAGGCTGCGCCGATATTTCCTTGATCGTGACGCCGGGCTTGCGACCGAAACCTTTGATGCCGTTCTGGCGCGCAGCCCATCGTCACTGGTCGACTTCGACAATCGCCTCCGGGCCGTGCAGGCATTTCTTGAGCTGGACGAGGCGGCGAGCCTGGCGTCCGCGAACAAGCGGATCGCCAATATCCTCCGACAAGCTGATGCTGGGGAGGCGCCTGCCGTCAAACAAAAGCTACTGTCGGATGATGCCGAGCAGGCGCTTTTTGCGGCGATGCGAAAATCCGCCGAAACGCTACGGCCGCTGCTCGAAGCTCGCCGTTATACCGAGGCGCTGAGCGCTTTGGCGGGCCTTAGAGGTCCTGTGGATAAGTTTTTCGACGACGTCATGGTGATGACTGACGACAAAGCCGTCAGAAATAACCGTTTGGCACTTTTAGGCGAACTTCGTGCCCTTTTTCTCGATGTTGCGGACATTTCGCGGCTCGCTATTGCTTAGAGATGGGTCGCGCCGGCATACGTATGGTCGTACTCGACAGGGATGGTGTGATCAATCGCGACGCTGCAGACTTCGTCAAATCCGTCGACGAGTGGATTCCGCTGCCGGGCAGCATTGAGGCTATTGCCGCGCTTTCGAAGGCGGGTTTTACCGTTGCGGTGGCGTCAAATCAGTCCGGGCTCGCGCGCGGGCTTGTCGATCGCCGCGCCCTTCGGGCCATGCATTCCAAGCTACGGCGCCTAGTCGGCAAACACGGCGGTCACGTGGATCGCATCGTGGTTTGTCCGCACGGACCTGACGATGGCTGCAACTGCCGCAAGCCAAAGCCCGGGCTTTTACAGCGGCTCGCGCGCCATTACCAAGTGTCACTGCACGGCGTGCCTGTCGTCGGCGATTCGCTGCGTGACCTTGAGGCGGCCATGAGCGTGGGTGCCGAACCAATCCTGGTGCGCACCGGTAACGGGCGAAAGACAGAAGGCTCGCTCGCCGGCCCGCTGGCTAATATTGACGTGTTCGATAATCTCGCCGCTGCCGCCGATAGTCTGATTGGTGGGGCCTGAGCCGTGCTGATAATTCGCTCGCTGTTTTACAACATCTTCGGCTTCAGCACCGTTTTCATTGTCTCGATCATGCTGTTGCTGCTGTTCTGGGCGCCGTATCGCGTTCGCTTCGGTCTTTGCGCCGCTTGGTGTGGTCTCGCGGTCTGGAGCGCGAATTTCTTTTGTGGCATCAAATCCGTCGTTGAAGGTGGGGAGAACCTACCTGATACGCCAAGCGTCATCTTGATCAAACACACGTCGACACTCGAGACACTGTGGCAGGTTACTTACTTCCCGCCGGCCGCTTGGGTCGTAAAGCGTGAACTTCTGCGGGCGCCTCTTTTCGGTTGGGCGATCGGGCTCGCATTGGAGCCAATCGCTATCGATCGCAAAAGCGGTGCGTCCGCAGTCAAACAAGTCATTCGCCAAGGCAAACAGAAACTCGAGAACGGGATCTGGGTGACCATTTTTCCAGAGGGCACGCGCATGCCGCCGGGCGAGACGCGCAAATATGGCATTAGCGGCGCAGCGCTCGCGCAAGAGGCCAATGTTTCGATCGTGCCGGTGGCACATAATGCGGGTGACTTTTGGACGCGATTATCATTTAAGAAAAAACCCGGGACGGTACGCTTCTGCATTGGCCCACCGATCGACGCGAGTTTGCAGTCGCCCAAAGAAACTAACTTGATCGCGCAAAACTGGATCGAAAACAAAATGCAAGAGATCAGTCGCGTCTATCAACAAAAACAAGTCTCGGACTAACGGCGCACCTGTGTGTGCGGTAACAAGAGAAACTTTATGATCACACGCACATCATGGCTACTCGTCGTTGCGTTTGTTCTCGTCGCCTGCACAGAGCTTCGAGACGTGCCTGTCCGCGTTGCAGACCCGCTTGTTGGCCCGCTTACGGACATCGACGCAAAATTTCTGCACGCGCATGTTGCCTGGCTATCCGACGATAAACGTCAGGGTCGCATGACCGGCGAGCCTGGCTACGACGCGTCAGCGGCCTATGTTGCTGCACAATTCAGAGAATTTGGCCTGCAGCCTGGCGCTGACCCCGACGGTAATCCCGACGATGACGATGCATGGTTCCAGCAAGTGCCGCTGGTCCGGTATCAGCTGAACACGGAGACACCTTCTGTCGTCATTCACCGCAACGATAAGGATCGCGAATTAATCTATCGCGAGCACTACGGCATGTCGCCCGACAAGGTGCGCGAAACCAACAGCGTGCGCGCCGACGTTGTCTATGTCGGCTACGGCGTACATGCGCCGGAGTTTTCGTATTCGGATTACGACGGCATCGACGTGCGCGGCAAAATCGTTGCGCTTTTCGGCGGCGCGCCGAGTACTTTCTCTCATGCCCAGCGTGCGTATTACGCTTCGAGTCGCACGAAAGCTCAGGAGGCCGTTGCCCGCGGCGCCATCGGCTCAGTTGGCCTGCGATCGCGGCGAATTCAGGAGCAAACGCCGTGGGAGCGTTTCAAACAACTGACCGGCAAGCGGCCCGGCATGGCGTGGGTCAGCGAAACCGGCGCAGCGTCCGGTTATTTTCCGGAACTCAAAGGTGGCATCGTGATCAGCGCCGCCACCGCGACCGAGTTGTTTGCAGCCTCACCGATTAGTTTTGAACAAGCGCTCGACGCCGCAGCGGCGGATACGCCGGCGTCGACGCCTCTGGATTTCGAGGTGACTTTGTCGCGACAAACCTCTCACGATCGTATCGAGAGCCCGAATGTCATCGGCATCGTTCGCGGCAGCGACCCCGAGTTCGCGGACGAATTTGTTGTTTACACAGCGCATCTCGACCATGTCGGCATTTCGCCGGCGCCCGAGACCGACGATGACATTAACAACGGCGCCTACGATAACGCGATGGGCATATCGATCATGCTCGAGACCGCGAAGATATTCGGCGAGCACCCGCCGGCACGGTCCGTCATGTTTGTCGCGGTGACCGCCGAAGAACGCGGCCTTCTAGGCTCGGATTATTTCGCGCACTATCCGACAGTGCCGATGGCCAATATCGTCGCGAACGTGAATCTCGACATGCCGTTATTCCTATACCCGATCGCCGATCTCGTTGCATTCGGATCTGAGCATTCCTCACTCGAACCCGTCGTCGAGGCAGCGGCCGAGTCGGAGGGGTTTTCGCTCACGCCGAATCCACTGCCCGAGGAAAATCTGTTCGTACGCAGTGATCAGTATTCGTTTGTCAAAAAAGGCATTCCGGCGATCTATCTAATACCGGGATTTACGTCCTCGGACCCCGAAATCGACGGCGAAGCGCAGTTTCGCGAGCATCTAAAAGATCACTACCACGAGCCGAGTGACGACCTGACGCGCCCGGTCGACTGGGAATCGGTCGTGCGATTCACGCGCTCACACATTCGTATTGGTTATTACATCGCGAACGACGCCGCGCGCCCGACTTGGAATGAAGGCGACTTTTTCGGCGAGCGCTTTGGGCCAAACTAAAAAAGGGGCGCCGCATCGGACGCCCCTTTTTGCCGCTAACCCAATCGCAATCACCAAATCTTGACGCGTTCCTCTGGCGGCAAGTACAGCGCGTGCTGCTCGGTCACGCCGAACGCGTCGTACCACTCCGGCACATTGCGCACTGCGCCATTCGCTCGATACATCGATGGCGCATGTGGATTCGTCTGAATCAACTGCCGCAGCGCCTCGTCGCGGTACTTGTTCCGCCAAACCTGACCGTAACCCAGAAACACTCTTTGAACACCGGTGAAACCGTCGATGACCTTTGGCTCTTTACCGTTAAGTGACATCTTGTACGCCAACAATCCAATACTGATCCCGCCGAGGTCGCCGATGTTTTCGCCGAGCGTAAATTCGCCGTTGACCTTAAGATCATCGAACGGCGCGAACGCCGAGTACTGGCCGACGAGTGTTGCGGTGCGTTTTTCGAATTCTTCACGATCGCTGTCGGTCCACCAGTTACGCAACTTGCCGTCGCCATCGAACGTGCTGCCCGTGTCGTCGAAACCATGACCGATTTCATGGCCGATGACCGCGCCAATCGCACCGTAGTTGACCGCATCGTCAGCACTCAGGTTGAAAAACGGCGGTTGCAGAATTGCCGCCGGGAACACGATTTCATTCAGCGCCGGGCTGTAATAGGCGTTAACCGTTTGCGGATTCATGCCCCATTCGCCTTTATCGACCGGGCCGCCCTGCCGGGCCAGTTGCCGTTCGTATTCGGCCACCGTCGCACGTTCGAGGTTGCCGAATAAATCGTCTGCCTCGATATCGAAGTCATACTCCCGCCATTCGTCCGGATAACCGATTTTGGGTGTGAACTTCGATAATTTGTCGAGCGCCTCGACTTTAGTATCTGCGCTCATCCATTCGAGTTCGTTGATGCTTTTTTCGTAGGCGGCAATCAGATTCGCGACCAACCCATCCATGCGTTCTTTCGCCTCGGGTGGAAAGTGCTTCTTGACATACACTTTGCCGACGACTTCGCCGAGTGAGCCGTTAACGGTATTGACCGCACGGCGCCACATCGGCCGTTGCTCTTCGGTACCGGATAGCGTCTTACCGTAAAACTCGAAATTTTGATTGTCGAGATCTTCGTTCATCCGGCCCGCGACCGTGTTTAGCGCGACCCAGCAAAGATAGGTCTTCCAGGTATCGAGCTCCGTGTCGACGATGATCTGGTCCAATGCCGCCATATGATCATTCATCATGACGACGAGCCCGTCGATGTCGCCAATTCCAACTTCGGCGACGTAGCCGTCCCAGTTGAAATTCGGCATCAGCTCATTTAATTCATTAAGCGGAATCTTCGAGTAGTTGGCAGCGAAGTCGCGAGCATCTTCTTTTAGCATATGCGCGTCGGCCATCCGCGTTTCCAGCGCCATGATTGTCGCTGCTGCCTGTGCGCCATTCGGCCGACCAGCCAGATCAAACATCTTTTCGATGTGTGCGACATACTGGTCGCGGATTTCCGCCGATTTTTCATCGTCGTTGAAATAGTACTCGCGATCCGGAAGACCGAGACCCGCCTGCCATGTGTAGATCATGTAGTACTCGGGGTTTTTCATGTCCGCGTACTGACCGAGCACGAATGGTACGCCGTAGCCGCGCTTTACAGCCGACGCGAAATACACGGCGAGATCATCGTAGGAGTTTATCGATTCGATGCGATCAATTTCGGGCGCGAGCGGGCTTACGCCTTTTTCATTACGGGTGTCGATATCGAGATATGAGCGATATAGATCGCCAACTTTTTGCTCATCGGTGCCCGTCTTGAAATCGCCGCTTGCCGATTCCTCAATGATGGCCTTAACGTCCTCTTGTGCCTCATCGGCCAGAATGGCGAAGCCGCCGTAGGACGCTTTGTCGGCTGGAATTTCTGCCTGATCGAGCCAGACACCATTCATGTATGAGAAGAAATCGTCGCCAGGATGAACACTCTTATCCATATTCTCGAGCGCCAAGCCCGAGGTCAGTTCGCTTTTCGCGGCGCTTGCATCGGCCGTCGTGTCCGCCGATTGTTGTCCGCAGGCCGCCAGTGCCATCAACATGATCGCGCTTATTAACTTCTGTTTCACTTTTTTCCCCTTCGTGCACGGCTCACGCGATGGTGCCGTGGTATTCCTGAATCATAGGTATCACTGCAATGTCGTTATCAAAATATTCCGCGTCGAGTTATTTCGCGTCGGGCATTTCTTGGTCGGGTGCTTCTTCGCCGGCCGCTTCCTCGTCGGGTAAATATACCTCGTCGCCCGGAGCGTCACCTAGGTCTTCGAGCTCTTGCCGTTGTTCCTTGGTAACCTCGTAAATCTTGTCGATGTGGCAGCCGCGAATCGTATCGAATTTTGTGCGTACGATGCTGGGGTCGCTGCGGTAATCCACCATCTCCGATGTGAACTCTGTGCGCCGCAGTGCGCGGCATTGGCTGCGGAATTCGATTAGATAATCCCCGCGCCGCGTCGGAACCGTCACGTAGAAATCATTGACATAGGTGTAATGCAGTTGCGTGAAGAGGCGAATGTTGTCGACCTCTTGCAGCTCGGTCGATGCAACGAAATCACGAACCGCCTCAACCTCCCTTGGATCGTCTATTGTCCCGCATGCCGCTATCGACAATAGCGCGGCGACAACAAATAGCTTGGTTTTCATTGCGTTCACCTCTGTGCTTGACGTCGATGTTTGACCGCAGTCCTTAACGGTGGTTTCACGGATTCGGCCATTTTATCTAGGCGTTTTCCACGACCATAGTCAGCATATCTAGCGCGCCTCAGCATACAGCCGCTGTACCCAGGTGACGGCGCGCGGATAGTCTTCGACCCAACGCTCGATGTCGGCACGCATCGGGTTCGGGGCCCGGCTTCGTTCGATCCGAACCGAATCGGCCTTGCCGCCGCCATAACCCACCGGCTGCAACCACGCGCCGGTGAATGCGGCAAAGCTGTAGTCCGTGTAATTCAGCGCCTTGTCGCCGAGTATCGATACGCGGCCGTCCGCGAGCCTGGTATCGATGTCGGCCAGCAGCTCTTCAATGCGATGGCACGCTTTCTCATAATTCGCCGCTGTGATGCGAAACGAGCGACGAATTAGAAACGCCAAAAGCGGAAATAGCAACCGCAATAGCCAGCGCTGCCAAATAGGTACGGCCGGGTTGTTGACGCCCCAGGCATGCAGCGCCAATTCACGATCCTCGAGAATGTGGTGATATATCCAGATTTGCAGGCTTACGCCGTAACGATCGAGCCGTTGCTCGAACTCGAGGCGCTCGGCCGTCGGCTCGAGGTGCTTTATTTTTTCACCCTGCGTCGCCGCGTAGGCGCCCCACAGGTAGCGAAGAATTTCTGCGGAATTTCCGATTTCCGAGCGCACCGCGCCGGTGCGCACTTTCAGCCGCGGCACCGTTCTTCCCAGGAAGAATGCGCCGAGCGTGCCGCCCGCAGTGCGCTCGACGTAGTCGAGATCGGTCGCGTCCAGGTTCCAGCGTACTTTTTCGACAAAGTGGCTGACAGAAATGGTTTCCAACACCAGCTCCGGTACTTTTTCCGGCGCAACAAAGGTGCTTAGCGAAATCATCCAGCGCCAGACGAGCATCAGCAACACGACACCCACGGCTGTCAGCACAGACCAGCCAAACCATGCCACGAGGACCGGCAGCAGGAACAGAAAAACCGTGTGAACGAACGCGCGCTTGTCGGTCATCAAACGTCGAGGTTGGCTACAGTCAATGCGTTCTTTTCAATAAATTCACGGCGCGGCTCAACCTGATCTCCCATCAGCGTTGTAAATATTTCATCGGCTTTGACCGCGTCTTCAATTTTTACCTGCATCAGCCGCCGCGTTTCCGGATTTACCGTTGTATCCCAAAGCTGATCGGGGTTCATCTCGCCGAGGCCTTTGTAGCGTTGAATCGACTGGCCGCGGCGGGCCTCATTCATCAGCCATTCGATGGCTTCGCTAAACTCCGTGATCGGCGACTGACGCTCGCCGCGTTTTACGAACGCGGTGTTTTCCAACAGCCCGTCGAGCTTGCTGGAAAGCGTCACAATATGCCGATACTCATTGGTATCGAAAAACTCGCGCGGCAAGTAGCGCGTTGCGCCGATGCCGTGCTGAACCCTGTTGATACTAATACGAACGCCTTCGCCGTCTTCATCGCCGCGCTCCAGTGTCGCCGAGTAGCTGCCACCGTTGCCGCCTTGCGCACGATCACCGCTGGCCTGCGGCAAGATCGTGGATAGCGCATTGCTCCAGGATTCGAGTGCATCGAGATTTTCGGTGTCGCCGTGCGTGATTGCCGGAAGTCTTGCGATCGCGCGTAGCACCACCTCATCGTAGCGGCCGGATAGGCGCGCAATAATACTTTCGACGGCAATAAATTCTTTGGCGAGCGACTCTAGGGCCACGCCAGAAAGCGCCGGCGCCGTATCATTAACGTGCAATTCGGCATTGTCGAGCGCCGCGCTCAGCAAGTACGCGTTCAGCTCGGTGTCGTCCTTAACGTAGACCTCTTGCTTGCCGCGTTTGATTTTATAAAGCGGCGGCTGCGCAATGTAGATGTGACCACGCTCAATCAATTCGGGCATCTGTCGATAAAAAAACGTCAGCAACAACGTGCGGATGTGCGAACCATCGACGTCCGCGTCCGTCATGATAATAATGCGATGATAGCGAAGCTTGTCCGGATCGAAGTCATCGCGTCCAATACCGCAACCGAGCGCAGTGATCAGCGTGCCGACTTCGACCGACGACAACATCTTGTCGAAACGCGCTTTCTCGACATTCAGGATCTTGCCCTTCAGCGGCAAGATTGCCTGAGTTCGGCGGTCGCGGCCCTGTTTCGCAGATCCGCCGGCCGAGTCACCCTCGACTAAAAACAATTCGGACAGTGCCGGATCTTTTTCCTGACAATCGGCAAGCTTACCGGGCAGGCCGGCAACGTCGAGCGCGCCTTTACGGCGGGTCATCTCACGCGCTTTTCTGGCTGCCTCACGAGCTCGCGCAGCGTCGATGATTTTTGAAACGATCGCTTTCGCCTCGACAGGATGTTCGAGTAAATATTCCTCGAGTTTCCCGGCCATCGCATGTTCCACGATGCCTTTAATTTCAGATGAAACCAATTTGTCTTTTGTCTGAGACGAGAACTTCGGGTCCGGTACCTTCACCGACAGCACCGCCGTTAGGCCCTCGCGCGCATCGTCGCCGGACGGCGTGAATTTGTCTTTTCTGCCGGCCAGTTGTTTTTCGATGTAGGTGTTTAACGTTCTGGTCAGCGCGGTGCGAAACCCGGCCAGGTGCGTGCCACCGTCTCGCTGCGGAATATTGTTGGTGTAGCAGAACATGTTTTCCTGATAGCCGTCATTCCACTGCAGCGCGGCTTCGACAACAACGTCATCTCGCGTCGTCGAAAAGTGGAATACATTGCTGTGAATGGGCGTCTTGTTGCGGTTCAAGTGCTCGACGAAGGCCCTGATCCCGCCCTGATACTCGAACAGATCCTCGCGCTCATCGCGCTCGTCGACCAAATGAATACGAACACCGGAATTTAAGAAGGACAGCTCACGTAGGCGCCGCGCAAGGATATCGTAGTGATATTCGATGTTCGTGAACGTGTTGGGGCTCGGCTTGAAGCGCAGCGTCGTACCGGTACGGTCGGTATCACCCACCACCGTGAGTGGTGCCAGCGGTTCACCGTGCTGATATTCCTGTTGATGCGTCTTGCCTTCGCGGTGCACGGTCAGCAGGAGCTGCTCCGACAGCGCATTGACGACAGACACGCCCACCCCATGAAGGCCGCCGGACACCTTGTAGGAATTGTCATCGAATTTACCGCCCGCGTGCAGCACCGTCATGATGACCTCCGCGGCCGAGCGCCCTTCTTCCGGGTGCATATCCACCGGAATTCCGCGGCCATCGTCGCTGATGGTCACCGATTCGTCGGCATGGATTGTCACGGTGATGACGTCGCAATGACCCGCTAACGCCTCGTCAATCGAGTTATCGACAACCTCGAAAACCATGTGGTGAAGACCGGTGCCATCGTCGGTATCGCCGATGTACATTCCCGGGCGTTTGCGGACAGCCTCGAGGCCCTTTAAGACCTTGATATTACTGGAAGTATATTCTGTTTCGTCGGTCATTCAACTTTCTCAGGCGATAACCGATCTATTGTACCAAAATGGCGCCCCGGAAAGGACCCCTAAGGCCTTTATTTATAAGGCTTTCAGGCTCAAGTCAGCCGCGTCAAAACGCCCTGTTCCACGTGGAACAGCCGTGGCTCTTGTGGAAACGTCAATGCCGCCGGCTCCAGTGTCGTGGCAAGTACCTGACAGCCCAACCCAAAGACCTGATTCATTAGTCGCCCGAGCGCGTCATGATCGAGCTCCGCCGCCGGATCATCCAGCAACAGCAGCATCGGCCGCTCCAGATGGGTCTGTACCACTTCCGTCGCCGCCAGAATCATCGAACAGGCCAGCTGTTTCTGTTGGCCCCTGGAGACCAGCCGCCGGGCCTGCCGATCGTCAAAAAACAGCCGGATGTCTGCTCTGTGGGGCCCCATCTGGGTGCTGCCGAGGGCCAAATCCCGCTCCAGGCCCTCAGATAGTGCCTCTGCCAGGCTTTGATCCTTGCCCCAGCCAGGCCGATATTCATAGCGCACGTCGCTACCCAGAAGGGCTGAGCCCTGTTCTTCTAGGCTATCGACGCAAATCTCGAGCACTGCCTGCCGCGCCGCATCGATCTTAAGCCCCAGCTCGATGAATTCGGCATTCCACGCATCGAGTCCCTGACCGTCCGATTTCAGCGCCGCATTACGCTGCTTCAGCGCCCGCCGATAGCGACGCCAATCGGGCAAAAAGCTTTGTTCCACGTGGAACGCCACCCAGTCCAGGTAGCGGCGCCGCTGTTCCGGTCCGCCGGCCACCAGGTTATGAACATCTGGGTCAATAACCGCTAGCGGCAATAGCTCGGCGAGCGCCGCGCTGCCGCCGTCGGCGGCCCCGTCCACCTTCGTCTCCAGGCCCTCGCGGCTATTGCGCACGCCAATCGTCGCTACTCGCTCGCCCCGTTCGACCTTGGCAAAGAGCACAAAATCCTCTGCTCCGTGCCGGATCAGCGCGCTCGTTGGCGCACCGCGAAACGACTTACCTCGCCCCAGATATGCCAACGCCTCCAGCAAGCTTGTCTTGCCGGAGGCGTTGGCCCCGTAGATCAAGTTGTACTGCGGGTCTGCTTCGAATTCTATTTTCTTCAGACAGCGGAAGTTTTCCGCCCGGAACAGCTGAACCGCCACGAGCGCCCGCTCCGGCGACTATAGCCGCATCGGCATCACAACGAATTTGGCGTCGTCATTGCCAGGCTCACGCACCAGACAACTGGAATTGCTATCAACGACGGATAGCGTAATCTCGTCACCTTCGACCGCGCCGATGGCATCGAGCAAATAATTGACGTTGAAGCCGATCTCGATGTCATCACCGCTATATTGGACCTCGACCTCCTCCTCTGCTTCTTCTTGCTCTGGATTATGAGCCTGCAACACCACCCCGCTGTCGCGAATGACGAGCCGAATACCACGATACTTTTCGTTCGATAGGATGGCCGTCCGCTGTAGCGCGCTGCGCAAGACTTCCTTGTCCGCCGTCATTTCGTTGCTCGATTCCTGCGGTATGACACGCTCGTACTCCGGGAAACGACCATCGATCAGCTTCGAAGTGAAGCGAATTCCGTCTAACTGGATGCGAACGTGATTAGCGCCGAGTTCGATATCGAGATTCCCATCACCGCCGAGCAGACGCTGCAGCTCAAGCACACCTTTGCGTGGCACAATAACTTGTTGTTCACTGAGCTTTTCCCCACCGAGCTCGGCCTGACAAAGCGCCAAGCGATGTCCATCTGTTGCAACTGCGCGCAAATGCTGCCCACCCGTTTCCAGCAACATGCCGTTCAAGTAATACCGCACGTCCTGCTGCGCCATCGAAAAGTGAGTTTTCTCGATCAATCGCCCAAGTACGTCCATCGGCACCGTAATCGTCTGACCCGCTTTTATGTCCTCAACCGTCGGAAATTCAGCGGCCGGCAGTGTTGCTAAGGTGAATTTACTGCGCCCAGAGCGCACACCGAGCTTTTCCCCACTTACATTGATACCGATCTCAGCACCTTCTGGTAGTGCCTTACAAATATCGAGTAATTTGCGCCCAGACACGGTAATTTCACCGCCTGTCTCAACGTCCACCTCGGTTTTCGCAACCAATTCGACCTCAAGGTCTGTCGCAGTCACCGATAACACACCATCTCGTGCTACCAGCAGCACATTCGACAAAATAGGCATCGTCTGTCGTCGCTCTACAACACCAATAACGGCTTGCAGGGGTTTTAGGAGGACGTCGCGCGCGGCGCTCAATTTCATAGGTTCCACCTGTTAATAAATATTGGAAATTAGTTATTTATTGTTATTACTAGGGCAACGAAGCCCTGTGAATAACTCTATAAACACTAGTAAAATCAATAAGTTGATATATAGTCTGTCGTTGTGCAAAGCCTTGGGGACTCGTCGACTGCCTGTGTGCAGCCTGTGGATAAAAAGGCGACCGGCGGTTATCCACAGCTTATTCAGAGCATGCTGCCAAATTATCCCGTTAAGGTTCTTAACAAATTCAAATAATCGTTATCGACACGCTTTTCTGTCTCGCGCAACGACTCAATACGACGGCAGCCGTGCAACACCGTCGTGTGATCCCGACCGCCGAAAGCATCACCGATCTCCGGTAAAGAATGATTCGTCAGCTCTTTAGCTAACGCCATGGCAAATTGCCGCGGCCGCGCGATGGAGCGACTGCGTTTCTTGGATAACAGATCGGCGACACGAATTTTAAAATAGTCGGCCACGGTCTTTTGAATATTCTCGATAGAAACGAGCCTCTCTTGCAAAGCCAGTAAATCACGTAGTGCTTCTTTCGCAAAATCGAGATTTATGGGTCGACCGGTGAATCTGGAGTTTGCAATGACGCGCCGCAATGCTCCTTCGAGTTCTCGGACATTTGAGCGAATACGCTTGGCGATAAAAAAAGCTACTTCTTCGGGAAGCTCAACATGCTCAGCGGTGGCTTTGCTCATTAGAATGGCAACCGAGGTTTCGAGTTCCGGTGGCTCAATAGAAACGGTGAGACCCCAACCAAAACGGGATTTCAGGCGTTCCTCAAGGCCGTTGACCTCTTTGGGATAGCGGTCACAAGTCAACACGATCTGCCGCTGGCCTTCCAGCAAGGCATTAAACGTGTGGAAGAATTCTTCTTGCGAGCGCTCTTTGCCGGCAAAAAACTGAATATCGTCGATTAACAACGCATCTAGTGACCGATACGAGCGCTTGAATTCGGAGATCGTATTGTGTTGCAAGCCCTTGACCATATCGCCGACGAAGCGCTCCGAATGTACATAAGCAACCCGTGCTACCGGGTTGTTCGTCAAGATCGTGTTGCCTACCGCATGCATGAGATGGGTCTTGCCGAGCCCGACGCCACCATAGATAAACAGCGGATTATAAGATTTGCCGGGATTCTCGCCGACCTGGCTCGCCGCCGCTCGCGCAAGCTGATTGCTTTTACCCTCGACAAAGCTATTAAACGTGAAGCTCGGACTAAGTCGCGACGCAACCGCCGGCGGTGGCGTCTTGCCACTGGGGACGAACCGCCGTGGTGGTGCATCAAGTGCCGCCCCCGGCTTTTGCCGCGAGCCCACTTCGACAACAACCTCGGTGCTCGATCCGGAACCATCGACAATCTGCAGAATCCGCTCGATATAGTGCTCTTGCAGCCAGTCGACAACGAATCGATTCGGCGCCAGCAATTTGAGCTGGCCGTCATCCTCTATGGCCTGCAATGGGCGAATCCAGGTGTTGAACTGTTGTTCGGGCAGCTCCGCCTGCAAGTCGCGAATGCAGCGATTCCATAGCGTTGTATCAGCCGGCAACGGAGTCCCCAATTTCCTTAGTCGTTTTGTTATTGAACGGGTGAAGACCGGGCAGTCTATACCGCTTTTCGTGATGCCGCCACAGCGTCAGAGCGAAGCTCGATTTCGGCCAGAATCCCAGCAACGACGCCGTCTATTGACACTGCCGGGGCGCCCGCGTACCCTTGCCGCCCTTTCGTCGGGACGGGTCGACGCCCGTCATTTTACGTAGGTAGCAGGCAGATGAAACGCACGTATCAGCCCAGCAAATTGAAGCGCGCACGCACGCACGGATTCCGTGCGCGCATGGCGACCAAGGCCGGCCGCCTCGTACTCAAGCGCCGCCGAGCTAAGGGCCGCGCGAAGCTAGCGCCGTAATCTGCCGCGCCCGCCGCGACAGCATAAAAACTCCCGACTTGGAACTCAAGCCGACGCAGCGGTTTTCGAAAGATCACCGGCTGCAGGACGCTGCATCGTTCACGCGTGTCTTTGACAAAGCATCGCGAAGCCGCGACAACTGGTTTACGGTGCTATGCCGCAATAATGATCTGGAGCTCGCAAGACTGGGGCTCGCGATTTCGAAAAAGAACTGCAAGCAGGCAGCCGGGCGCAACAGGATTAAACGCGTGGTTCGAGAATCGTTCCGACAGCACCAAGTGGGGCTACACGGCCTGGATATCGTCGTAATGAACCGGCCGCCGGCTGCAGTTGCCACGAACCAGGAGCTATTCAGTAGTCTGGATATGCACTGGCGACGTTGCAAGAAGACCCAAACGGCCAGGAAATGAGGGTATGGACAACCAAAGACTAATCATCTGGGGCCTGTTCGCCTTTATGGTGTATCTGACCTGGCAAACGTGGATGCAAGATCATGCACCGCCGCCGCCCGAGCCTAACGCCGCGCCGGGGGAGGCCGCATTGCCGGTGAGCGACGCGCCGGCCGACCTCGATAGTCTGCCGGACCTGGACGAAGACCTTAGCGAGCTGCCAACGGTCGATCCCCAAGCGCCGATCACTGTTGCCGATGCCGCGGTCGAGGACGATGCCGAGCGTATTACGGTACGAACCGATGTTTTTGAAATCGTAATTAACACGCTCGGCGGTACAGTCACGCAAGCAAAAATGCTCAACTATCCGGTGGCGAAAGACATGCCGGATACGAAAGTTATGTTGCTCGACAGCGGCGAAGAGAACTTCGGGCAAATTCGCAGCTGGCTGCGCGGCAAGGGTGAGGGCACATCTGCGCCGGGTGCTGCAACGGTTTTCGATGCGGCAAAAACAAGCTACGAGCTTAATGGTGAAGATACTCTGGTTGTGCCGCTTACGTGGACTAATGACGCAGGCGTCGATTTTGAAAAACGCTTTGTGTTTAGCCGCGGCAGCTATGTAATAGCGCTTGAGCAAAATGTCACTAATGGTGGCGATGCCGTATGGCGGGGCGATCAGGTTACGCAGCTTGTCAAGCGCTCGTTCACCCAGGAACGATCGATGTTCAATGTCGATTCGTATTCCTTCGATGGCGCGCTGATTTACGACGGCAGTAAAGCCGACAAGCTAAAGCGCGATGATCTTCTAGACGACGGGCCGGTCAACTTCACCAGTGAGGATGGTTGGTATGCGTCCATCCAGCATCATTTCATGGTCGCGATCGTTCCCGATGAACCAGCGACCAACATTTTCCAGGCGCGCGTTGATGGCAACCGCTTAACAGCGAGCGTTATAAGTGCACCGCAAGCAATCGGTCCAGCACAGACTGCGAGTTTTAGGCGGGCGCTATTCGTTGGCCCCAAATTGCAATCGCAGCTCGAAAAGGTGCACCCCAAACTCAAACTCAGCGTCGACTACGGGTGGCTGACGATTCTGTCGCAGCCGATGTTCTGGTTGCTGTCATGGATCCACAAGTTTGTAGGCAACTGGGGCTGGTCGATCATCGGCGTGACAATTCTGATTAAAGGTGTGTTCTACAAACTAACCGAGTCGTCCGGTCGATCGATGGCCAAGATGCGCGAGATTCAACCGCGCATGAAAGCACTGCAGGACCGCTACAAGGATGATCGTCAGGCGTTGTCGCAGGCCATGATGGATCTGTACAAACGCGAGAAGATCAACCCGGCGGCGGGTTGCTTGCCTATTCTTATTCAAATGCCATTCTTCCTCGCGTTCTATTGGGTGCTGGTTGAATCGGTTGAGATGCGGCAGGCGCCGTTTGCGCTTTGGATTACCGATCTTTCGTCGCGGGACCCGTACTTCATCTTGCCGCTGATCATGGGTGCGGCGATGTTGTTTCAGCAAAAGCTGAATCCAGCACCGGCAGATCCGGTGCAGGCAAAAGTCATGCAAATCATGCCGGTCATGTTCACGGGGTTTTTCGCATTTTTCCCGTCAGGCCTCGTGCTCTATTGGGTCACCAACACATTGCTGTCGATTGCGCAGCAGTGGAACATCAACAAGGTGGTCCACGCAGAAGCCAAGGCCAAGAAGGGCGGCAAGAAAAAGAAGCCCAAAGCCGACAGCAAAGACGATAGCTAGCGGCTGATCAGGCAGCAGGTGGTGGAGACCGGCCAGCGTCGAAAATACCTCGTCCATACGCGTCAAACCTCAAAAAGCTAAAACACATCGGCGGCGTTTACCGCTACGGTGTTTTGTCGCAAATTTGCGCGCCTGAAGGCTGAGCAGGGCCTGATGCTTGTCTGATTCTTTGCTTATCCGTGTTTACAATCAAACACTTAACACAAGGCGTGCAAGGCCGCGAAACGCCACAGTGCAGTGCCTTCGTTCTGCAACATCAGCCCACCTATGTTTTCATTGCGACTATGACGTCAACAGACGACACCATTGTTTCAACGGCCACACCAGCGGGTGTCGGCGGCGTTGGCATCGTCAGAATTTCCGGCGCGGATGCCGGCAGCATCGGCCAGCGTATTTTGGGTTGCCTGCCGGAGCCGCGGGTTGCGACGTTGCGTTCGTTCAAGGCGCCCGATGGCGATGCTGTCGACACCGGCATTGCGTTGTACTTTCCCGCGCCACGTTCGTTTACCGGCGAAGACGTAATCGAATTGCATGGTCATGGCGGTCCGGTCGTCATGGCCATGCTGATCGATACGGCGGTCGCGCTCGGTGCCCGCCGTGCGGAGCCCGGCGAGTTCTCCAAACGCGCGTTCTTGAACAACAAACTTGACCTTGCACAGGCTGAAGCCATCGCCGACTTGATTAAGAGCGGCACATCACAAGCCGCGCGCGCCGCGTTGCGATCGCTGTCCGGGGAGTTCTCGGCGGCTGTCAACACGCTGGTCGCGAAAGTGACCAAGCTTCGTATGCATGTCGAAGCGGCGATCGATTTCCCGGAAGAAGAGATTGATTTTTTGTCGGACAAGGCATTGCTCGATCGCCTCGACGATTGCGACAAGACTTTTTCTGAGTTATTGACCAGCGCAACCGTGGGCCGTGTGCTACGAGACGGATACCAGGTCGTATTGGTCGGAAAACCGAATGCCGGTAAGTCGAGCCTGATGAACCGACTGAGCGGAGAGGAGACGGCCATCGTCACCGAAGTTGCTGGAACGACTCGGGATATTTTGCGTGAACAAATCAACTTGGACGGCCTTTCGGTTGAGCTTATCGATACCGCCGGCCTGCGCGACAACCCCGACGTTGTCGAACAAGAAGGTATTCGACGAGCACGTGAGGCAATGCGAAACGCGGACGCAGTAATGTGGGTTCAGGATGCGACCGATACCGAACCCGGTGAAATTTCCGAAAACATACCCGACGGAATTCCGGTGCTCGTTGTACGTAACAAGAGCGACCTTACCGGCACTGTCGAGCACGGGAGTAACACTGTCGTGTCATTGTCCGCGAAAACCGGTGATGGCATTGACCGCTTACGAGAACACCTGCGAGAGCTCGCGGGTTACAGCAATTTAGGTGAGGGCGCGTTTACGGCGAGGCGCCGGCACGTCGATGCGTTGCAGCTTGCGGCAACGCATTTTGCAGCGGGCAAAGAAGCGCTAGAGAAAAGCCGAGCCGGCGAGTTGCTGGCGGAAGAGTTGCGTTTATGCGCGAAAAGCTTGGGCGAAATTACTGGAGCCGTCTCGTCAGACGATCTGCTCGGGCAAATCTTTTCGTCGTTTTGTATTGGCAAATAGCGGCATTACATAAGCATCAGCTATTCATCTGCCGTACATCATTTCTGTGCATCCTATGCAGGCCACGATCCGCTTGGGCAAAAAGCATGAAGGAGTACATTATGATTCGTTCGATAACGGCAGTAGCACTATTGGCGTTTGTCGCGCCGGCAATGGCAGATGGGCCGAGTTACAACTATATCGAGGGCAGCTATCAGCGTATCGATATCGACGACTCATTTGTTGACGTCGATGGTGATGGTTTCGGCATCGCCGGGTCATTCGAGGTCGGCGACGTTTGGCACGTATTCGCAAGCTTCGACTCGACCGAGTTAGATTTTGATGTGGATATTGACGAACTGCTAGTCGGCGGCGGCTTTCACACCGCATTGAGCAACAATCTCGATTTCGTTGCCGAACTTGCGTATGCGCGCTTCGACGCCAGCACGCAGGGTTTTTCGTTCGATGATGACGGCTACAGTGCGTCGCTGGGCCTGCGCGGCTTGGCGGCGGACCGAATCGAACTCGCCGCCTTCGTTGACTACGTCGATCTCGACAGCCTCAATGATGACACGTCAGTTCGTGGTGAGGCCTGGTACAAATTCACTGACAGCGTCGCAATCGGTTTCGAAGTCGGCGCGGGCGACGACGTTAGGAATTACGGCATTGGCGCGCGGGTGTTCTTCGACTGAGCGCCGCTACTGTGATGGACGAAATCGCGGTTCCGTGATCGACATTTCGGTCATGGGGCCGTAATTTGCTGCCGTCTCGCGTATCGATGCGGCGTCGCCGAGCAGCACAAACACCAGGTCATCGTGCTGCGGATAGACGGCATCGATGACGGCAGTAATTGACTCGACGGTGACGGCGCTTATTGCGGCGCCGTAGTCGTCGATGTAACTGTTTGTCAAGCCGTAGGCCTCCAACACAGCGAACTGCGCCGCGAGCTGAGTGGCGGTTTCGAGTCGCATCGGGAACTGACCAAGAACATAGTTGCGTGCGGAGCTAATCATGTCCTCAGCAATGCCGGTATCGCGCAGCTGGCCGAGAATGCCAAGTGCCATGTCGATCGCCTCGACGGTGGTGTCCGTGGCCGTGTACGAACTGATGCCAATCGATCCTGGTTTGGACGGCCGCAGCAGACGAGAGCTCGCGCCATAGGTCAGGCCGGACTCGATGCGCAGCGCCGTATTCAGCATCGATGTAAACCGGCCGCCAAAAACCGTGTTTGCGATGTCAAGGTCGGGGCGATGTTCGTAGTTACGCGCTACGCCAACGTTGCCAATCCAGAAATAAGTCTGTGTCGCGCCCGGCTTGTCGATCAACAGCACACGCCGCCCCGTTTGTAGTTCCAATGCGGCCACCTCGGCCATCTCGCCACTTGCTGCCCGCCAGTCCGCGAACGCCGCGGTCAGGCGGTCGCGCATGTCAGCGGCATCGAAGTAACCCGAGACCGAAATGATTAGGCGGTCCCCGCCGACCTGTTGTTCGTAGTAACGCAATACGTCGCGATGCGAGATTGCCGCAAGCGATGTTTCATTACCGGCCACCGAATTGCCGTAAGGATGATCGCCGAACAAAAACCCGCCGGCGTAGATCGGCATCAAGTCACCGGGGTTCGAGTCCTTGGCGGCGAGAATAAAGTTGATCGAGCGCGCACGTAGCTTATCGAGCTCTGCGCGCTTGAGCGACGGGCGCATCAGCATGTCGGCAAGCAGCTGGAGCATTAAGTCAACATCACGGGCGAGGAAATCGCCCGAGATCGTGATGCCTTCGAGGCCGGCACGTGCCGATAAGCTGCCGCCGACCGCGTCGATGGCTTCCGCGAACGCCGCCGAATCGCGTTCACCCGCACCTTTTTCGATCAGCGCCGCAAACAGACTCGCCAGCCCGCTCTTGCCGTCCGGATCGGCTACGGCGCCGCCGCGCAAGACGGCCTGTACGCCGATCATCGGTACATCTGGCTTCTCGTTCAATATCAGTACTGTGCCGTTTTCGAGCACAACGCGCTCGGTGGCCGGAAGAGTGACCCCCTGCGCCAGCGCGAGACCCCACGATCCGCAGCAAAAGAGCGCACATACGATGCGTGACGTAAACATCACTCTGCGTCCTCAGTGGGCGGAATCAGCATGCCGATCGTTGCATTGTTGCTGCGAAACACCTTCGCGGCGACGTCACGCAAAGCATCGTTGCTGATATTTTCGATGTCGGACGGCAGGTCGAACAATTTTTCATAGTTACCGTGGAAAACTTCGAAGTTACCGAGCGACGATGCCTTACCATCAATCGTTGCCATCTCACGCCAGAAGTCCGCGAGAATGATGTTGCGCGCTTTCATGAGCTCGGCGTCGCTAACTCCCTCCGTGGCAACTTCGTTGAGTGCCTGCATGACGCGCGCCTCGACGACCGCCGGGTCTCCGCCCGGTGGCAAGGTCAGGTAGAAATACACGAGGCTGGGATCGAAGCCCTCGCGTTGAAAGCCCCCCACCGAAATCGCCACTTGGAGCTCTTCGACCAGCAAACGATGCAATCGCGAGGAGTCGCCGCCAACCAGAATATGCAGCAGCAGCTCCAACGGCAGTGTCTCCGGGTCGGTTGCGCTGCCAGCATGGAATGCCATATGCAGTAACGGAGTCTGTGCCGGCGCCTCGAGAGTGAGGCGGCGAGTGCCTAACTGATCCGGCTCAACAGTGCGTACAGCGGCGGGCGCTTGTTGCGCCGGAATGTCGGCGAAGTATTCCTCCGCCAGTGAATAGATCTCTTCCGGCGTCACATCGCCAGAAAACACCATCGTGCAATTGTTCGGTGCGTAGTAGATGCGGTAGAAAGTTTCGAGGTCGAGCTGCGTCCATGCGGCGATGTCCGACGGCCAGCCGAGTACCGGAAACTGATAAGGGTGCGCCACAAAAGCGGTCGCCCTCATTTGCTCATAAAGCTTGCCGAAATTGTCATTGTCGACACGACGACCGCGTTCCGAGGAGACAACGCCGCGCTCACTTTCGACGACCTCAGGAGTGAATAACAGATTCGCGAGTCGATCCGCCTCTAAATTGAAAATCGTGTCAAGCGCACTGCGCGGAAACCAGTCCATATAGGCGGTGATATCGTTGCTCGTATAAGCATTGTTGGCGCCGCCGGCCGCTTCCATGACGCGATCGAATTCGCCCGGTTCCAGGTTTTCGGTGCCGTTGAACATCATGTGTTCGAAGAAATGTGCCAGCCCGGTAATGCCGGGGTATTCATTTCGACCCCCGGCGCGAATGAAGTTGTACATGACGACATTCGGAATGTCGTGGTCAGGCCAAACGATAATTTGCAGGCCATTATCAAGTGTAAAGCTACGAATCTCCGCCGGAACCTTGTCACCGACCGGGGCGTCGAACACTCGCTCGGGCACCGGCGGCGGCTCGACGACCGCGAGCTCCGGCAAAAGGCGATCGGCTACCATCGCAACGCCGGCAAGCACGACCAGAACCGCAAGCGCCGCATTGAGTTTTTGACCGGTCTTAAAGACTATCGATTGTGTCTGGTCGACATCGACGGCCTTTTTTAAGCCGCTCGGCGTAATCTCGTAGACCCAGGCGAAGATCAGCGCGAGAGGAAGGCCGATAACTAACACTGTCGCAATGAGCCTGTTTGTCCACCACGGCAAATCGAGCTGTGTTTGCACGACGACGCCGAGCCAATACACCAGCGCAGCACCTACGACGTAGACAAAAGCAACTTGCGGTATGTTGCGACGGCGGAGCTCAGAGAATATGGCCATAGTTTTGTAATTATCGCCGGGCCCTACATCTTGGGCGAACGACGGCAATTGTCAATATGCGAATGCGATCCGCTAAACCAGCAGGCCTTCACGCCGGTACAGGCGGGCGCACAGCCAGGTCAACATTGCGCCGAATAGCAGCGTGCTGGTGACCGAGATCGCGAGGTGCGCAGTATTTACGGGCTCGTTTTTGATCAAATCAATCAGCAATAAGTGCTGGCTCAGGCTGGGAATAAACATGAATTCAAGCCGCGGCCTCAGCGTCAAGAGGCTGACGATAAGAATCGGCAGCGTCGGCGCAAGTAGAACGACACTAAGCCAGGTTTGCGCTTCTTTATAGCTTTTTGTGAATGAGGCAACGAGCGTCATGACCGATGCGCCGATCAGTATAAAAGGTGCTAGCAACAGAAACGACTTGCCAACAACGTCCGGGCCGAAATTCGGCGTCATGCCAAGTTCCTCCAGCGGCATGAATTTCAGCGCGAAGAAAAACGATGTCAGGCTAAGCATTAGTGACAGCGCCATGAATACGCAGGTAGCGATAATTTTGCCAAGGATCAGCTTATCGCGAGTTACCGGCAGGGTTAGCAAAGGTTCGAGTGATCCTCGTTCTCGCTCGCCGGCGGTCGTGTCGATCGCCAGATACATACCGCCCATCAACATTGCAAATAAGAAAAAATAGCTCATCATGCCGAGCAAGATACCGGACCGCCCGGACGCTGTTGAGACATCTACGTCGTCGATGTTTAGCGGCCGCAGCACCAGCGGGCTGACACCGCGGGCTAATAATCGGATCGTCGCCAACTCGTCATTGTAATTTCTGAGCGCGTTGCGTACCCGCCGCGCATCGCGATCGGCCGTCGTATTGGCCTGGTCGGAAATCAATTCGATCCTTGCGGGCATCGCATCAGTAAGCTGCGCACCGAAATTTTCCGGGATCACGACGACAATATCGTGAATGCCGGCAGTAACCGCTTCGATCGCCAGTTCGCGAGTTTCAGGCCCAGCAATAATGTCGAGATTCTTGCTTTCGAGGTAACGCACGAGATTGGGCGCATGCTCCACGCCAAGTATCGGGACTTCAAGCGATTTCTCGACGTCGGACAATGAGCGTTCAACCGACAGGTTAATAACGAACGCAAACAGAATCGGCCCAAACAGTGGCCCCATCAACAGCGCCGATGCCATCGTGCGACGATCGCGAAAATTATCGACCACTTCTTTGCGAAAGACCGTGAATAGAGTACGCATTAGTCCCGCGCCACCATTTGGATCGCTTCGACGAACGCATCTTCTAAGTCGTTGCAGCCGGTCTTTTCGCGAATGCCGTCGGCCGAATCGTCGATCGCAACCTGTCCGTTAGCGATGATGACGATGTCGTCGCACAACGCTGCAACTTCCTGCATCACATGGCTTGAAAACAGCACGCAGCGCCCTGTGTCTTTGAGCTTGAGTATTAAATCTCGAAGCGAACGCGTCGCCATGACGTCCAGACCGTTCGACGGCTCATCTAGGATGACGTTTTGTGGATCGTGCACTAGTGCTCGTGCCAGGGCGACCTTGGTGCGCTGACCGTGTGAAAAGCCTTTGGTACGGCGATGAGCGAAGTCTTGAATTTCGAGCAACTCGATGATGCTGTCGACCTTTTGTGGAATATCTTTACGCTGAAGGCCACACAGGCTCGCGTAGTAGGCGATGTTTTCACGCGCAGTCAAATGCGGGTATAAACCGGCACCATGCGGCAACGCGCCGGTAACCCGCCGAGCATCCAGACTGTTGTCGACGACATCGTGACCGTCGATGCTGGCAGCACCCTCATCCGGCTTCAGCACCGTGTACAGCACCCGCAGTGTGGTCGATTTACCCGCGCCGTTTGGGCCAAGCAGCCCGGTGATCTTGCCGTCCGACGCCTCAAAACTTACGCCCCGCACGGCGTGCACATTGCCGAAAGACTTACTAAGGCCAGCGATCTTAATCACGGGGTGGGCCCTGAAAAGTCGAGAAAAAAAGGCATGACAAAACTGCGATCGCGGCAGTCGATATCGACCTCGTCGAGACCCGCGGCAACAATGAACTGCTCGAAAATGCGCGGCATGCAGCCGACGCCAATCTGACCGTGTCCCTGGTGTTCGAGCGTCAGCAACCATGCCCTGCGCAAATTCATCGCGGCCATGTCCGCATACGCGGGTGGTGTAATCGGATCGGCCGCCCCAGACAACAACAACGCGGGCGTGTCGGTGGCCAGCGGCTCTTTGAAATCATCGTCGATCGGGCCGGCGGGCCAGGCAGAACAGATGGCCGTCAGTGCGTCGACTTGCATGGACCCGAGGTAGCTGCCAATGAGTGCTTGCTTGTCGAAACGCGACTCGTCATAGAACGGCGCGTCCTCGGTACACATGACCGCGTTGTGCATGCCGAGAGCGATGGACTCGGACAAATCGAGCATCGTCATTTGGAATTGTGCGACCAACGGTCGATAGTTCCCGTCGGCAGCTTCGGAAATCAGCAGCGGGATCATTGCGATTGTATTGGGATGATACGCTAGCAGCCGAATGGCCGCGGCAAGTTCCTGGTTGCCGAAACTAAGGAACTCATCGGTGCCTGTAACAGGATGAGCGACACGTAAACGCACTGATTTCGCGCTCAACTTGTTCTTCAGCGTCGAAAAAGATTCGGCTAAATCCGGAAAGCGATCACGGCAGTCCGCGTCTTCTTCGCAACGGCGGAAAATGTTGTCGAGCGCTTTTTGCGCCTCGATTGCGATTTCTGGACCCAGTGCAAGCTGCGGTGGCACCACGCCATCGAGCACGATCGTGCGAGTCGAATTCGGATAGCGGCGAGCATAGTGCTGTGCGACCCGGCTGCCGTACGAAACGCCGTACAAGTTTAACGTTGGATAACCCAGCGCCTCGCGCACAGCGTCGAGATCGTGTACCGCGACGCTGGTTGTGAAATACCGTGGATCGTGCGGTAGTTCAGCGAGGCATTCCTGCGTGAATTCGACCGTCTGCTCGATCGAAAATTGTCCCAAAATAATTTCCTCGTCGATCGGGCAGCCCATGTGCGCGGATTCGCCGGTGCCGCGCTGATCCACAAGTAAAATGTCGCGATTGCGGCGCACGTATTCGAACGCATGCGCGTACGAGGCGTAAAACTGCACGGCGCCCTGTCCCGGGCCGCCGGCCAGCGGCACGACCGGGTCGGCTTCGGGTTTGAGATTCAGTGCCGGTACGACCACGACACGGATGTCGAGCAGCGGCGAGTCTGGATCGTCCGGGTTCTCGTGGCGGGCGAGCGTTCCGCAGCGGGCCTTCATGCTCGGATACGCGGCCCCTGCGCTGATGCGACAATCCGTCAGCTCAAGCGCGGTAGCGCTTGGACTCAGCATTACTAGGGCAAGGATTAACGGTACGAGCGGGCCAGTTCGGGTCATTCGAGTCCGCATCTGATGGTTTCTGGCGCGCTATCTTGGGGCCCAGGGCCGTGCATGTAAAGCCGGCTGCCGTTAAAATGCGCGGCCTTCGTTGTTCAATTTTTGATCAATGTCTGACATGTATGACGTCATAGTGATCGGTGGCGGTCACGCTGGTACGGAAGCCTCGTTGGCTGCCGCGCGCGCTGGTGCAAAAACACTTTTGATCACGCAGAACCTCGCGACGCTGGGGCAAATGAGCTGCAATCCGGCGATCGGCGGCATTGGCAAAGGCCATTTGACGCGGGAAGTCGATGCATTGGGCGGCGCGATGGCAGTAGCGATCGATCAAGCCGGCATTCAATTTCGCACCTTGAATGCGAGCAAAGGTCCCGCCGTGCGTGCGACTCGCGCGCAAGCTGACCGACAGCTTTATCGCCTGGCTATTCGCAACATGCTCGAAAATCAGCCGGGCCTCGCAATCTTTCAACAGTCGGTCGAGGATCTAATCATCGAAAACGATGGCGCGGCCGGCGATCGGGTGGCGGGCGTCGTTACCGGCCTCGGTCTGCGCTTTTTCGCCAAGACCGTTGTCCTAACGGTTGGTACGTTTCTCGGCGGCCGCATATTGATTGGCCGAACAGAAACCGCCGGCGGTCGCGCCGGTGACGCGCCGTCGAATCGGCTCGCCGATCGGCTGCGCGAAATGCCGTTTCGCGTTGCACGCCTGAAAACCGGCACGCCACCGCGGCTCGATGGCAAGACATTGAATTTCGACGTGATGCAGGAACAGCCGGGCGATACGCCGACGCCGGTCTTTTCTTTCATTGGAAGGCGCTCGATGCATCCGCAGCAAGTATCTTGTCACATCACCAAAACAACCGAGCAGACGCACGATATTATCCGCGCCTCTCTCAGTGAGTCGCCAATGCACTCCGGGTTAATCGAAGGTGTTGGACCCCGCTACTGCCCGTCAGTTGAAGACAAAGTCGTGCGATTCGCCGACAAAGCATCGCACCAGATTTTCGTCGAACCAGAGGGGCTCTCGACACACGAGGTATATCCGAACGGTATTTCGACGAGCCTGCCTTATGAAACGCAGGTGTGCTTTGTCCGTTCGATACCCGGGTTCGAAAACGCACACATCACGCAGGCCGGTTACGCGATCGAATACGATTATTTCGATCCACGTGACCTGAAACCGACGCTGGCGACGAAATTCGTCAATGGTCTTTACTTCGCCGGTCAGATTAATGGCACGACCGGTTACGAAGAGGCTGCCGCGCAGGGTCTGCTCGCCGGCATCAATGCAGCACACGAAGCGGCCGGTCAGGAGACCTGGTTTCCTGAACGCCACGAGGCTTATATTGGCGTGCTCGTCGACGACCTGATTACGCGCGGCGTTAGTGAGCCGTATCGCATGTTTACGAGTCGCGCCGAATATCGGCTGACGCTCAGGGAAGACAACGCCGACCAGCGCCTAACACCCATCGGCCGCAGGCTGGGCCTGGTCAATGACAAACGCTGGGCGTCATTCGAAGAAAAGCGTGTAGCTGTGGATCGTGAGCAAACGCGACTCGATGGCATCATGATTCGACCCGATTCGCTTACCGCGGCAGACCAAGCGCTGCTCGGCACCGAGCTGACGCGGGAATCGACTGCAGCGGATCTCCTAAAGCGCCCGGAGCTTGGCTATACAAATGTGTCAGCCCTGTCGATGGTCGGTAGTCTCGTGACTCAGGGCGGCGACCACGACGCCAACAAAAACGGCGACGGCAACTTACATGACGAAGATTATGAGCAAATCGCACTTCAGCTCGATGTGCGGGCCAAATACGCGGGTTACATCGAGCGCCAACAACGTGAAATAAAGAAGCAGGAAAAACAGGAATCGTTGCGGCTGCCCGCGGATCTCGACTATGCATCCGTAGATGGTTTGTCGAACGAGGCGCGGCAACGGCTTGAGGCATCCAGGCCGGCAACGCTTGGCCAGGCGTCGCGGCTCGAGGGCATGACGCCGTCGGCCGTCTCGTTAATCTTGATTCACCTGAAGAAACGCCAGCTGAAAAAGTCCGCGTAATGTATTCCGTGCGCATGCTGCTGGGTTTGTTGTGCTTGGCAATTGCCGCTTTTGCGGCCTGTACGATTGACGATTCGGCCGACCACCAGATCACGCTGCATCGCGGACTGGGCACGGATCCTGAATCGCTTGATCCACAAAAAGCGCGCAGCGTTCAGGCGGCCGACGTGCTGCGAGATATCAATGAGGGATTGCTTGGCCATTCGCCTGACGGCGAGCTGGTCGAGCGTGGCGCCGAACGCTGGCAGGTGTCCGACGATGGCTTGATCTACACGTTTACGATTCGCGAAGGGGCGCGTTGGTCGTCGGGCGAGTCACTAACGGCGGAACATTTCGTGCTGGGGCTCAGGCGCCTTGTCGATCCTGCCGTCGCGTCGTTTTATGCGCAGACAGTCTCCGATGTGGTAAATGCCAACGACATTATCAGCGGTAAGCTTGCGGTTGAATCGCTGGGCGTCGAAGCAGTAGATGTGCGAACCCTCAAGATTACGTTGCGGCGGCCGGTACCTTATCTACTGAGCTTGCTGACGCACCCAAGCACGTTTCCGGCGCACCCGGCGTACGATGCGAGCAACGACGGAAATTCTGCGCGGGCATTGATTTCAAACGGGGCTTATAAATTAGAATCTTGGGAACCGGGCTCGCTGCTCAGGCTAACGCGAAACGAGTTCTATTGGGACAACGCGAACACGGCAATCGATCGCGTGTATCACCATGTATTGACTGAAGAGATGTCCGAACTAAACCGTTATCGCGCCGGCGAGCTGCATGTGACAAGCAGCGTGCCGCCGGAGAATTTCAAACAAATAAGTGAACAGTATGGCGACGAGCTTCGTGTCGCGCCGTACCTGGGCGTTTATTATTACGGCTTCAATCTGACACGGCCGCCATTCAAAGACGATGTTGACTTGCGTTCGGCATTGTCGATGGCGATTAATCGTGAGGTGCTAATCGAAAAATTTACCGGCCGCGGCGAGGCACCCGCGTATAGCTGGGTCCCGCCAGGGACCTACAATTACACGCCGCCGCAGCTTGGTTTTGCGGAGCTGCCGCAAGTCGACCGCAACGTGATCGCGCGTAGTTTTTACGAACAGGCCGGATACAGTGCTGAGAACCCGGCACGCATAGAGCTGCGCTACAACACGTCCGACACACAAAAGCGTATTGCACTTGCCGTGCAGGCAATGTGGCGTGACGTCCTCGGCGTTGAAACGACACTGATTAGCGAAGAATTTCAGGTTCTGCTGCAGAACATACACGACCGCGACACGACACAGATGTTTCGTGCCAGCTGGATTGGCGATTATGACGACGCACAAAGCTTTCTGGCGCTAATGCTCAGCGACAGCCCATCGAACATGCCGGGCTATGCGAATGAAACTTATGATTCGCTGGTGCATCGTGCTGCCGAGCAGACTGACCTCGATCGCCGACGCCTTTATCTCGAAGAGGCTGAGCGCGTTCTACTTGCCGACCATGCCATTGTTCCGCTGTATTTCTACGTCAGCAAACACCTGGTACACCCGGATGTGCATGGCTGGGAGGACAATGTGCTGGATTACCATTACAGTCGGCACTTGAGTCTCAGCGCCGCACATTAGCTTTTGAGCGCGGCACACCCAACGGAGACGTGTTGGCTCAATACGTACTGAAGAGACTGCTGGGGGCGATTCCGACCTTACTGTTCGTTGTCGTTCTTTCATTCTTACTGGTGCATGCCGCACCGGGCGGCCCGTTCGATGAAGAACGGGTTCTGCCCGATGCTGTCGCCGCAAATATCGAAGCCTATTATCATCTTGACGAATCATTGCCGAAGCAATTCGTGCGTTACTTGAGCGGCGTGCTTCAAGGCGACTTCGGTCCTTCCTATCGTTACCGCGACCATACGGTCAGCGAACTCATTGCCGATGCATTTCCGTTGTCGATCCGCCTGGGCGTGATGGCGATCATAGTCGGTGTCGTTATTGGCGTCGGCCTCGGAACGCTCGCAGCGCTGAAGCAAAATACCGTTACCGATCGGGTCGCAATGGGCTTTGCGATGAGTGGTATCTCGATACCGATATTTGTTATCGCGCCACTGTTGGTGTTGTTTCTGGCGGTGAAGCTGAACTGGTTGCCCGCGGGCTGGAGTGGCTCGTCGGGTGTATCGCGGATGTTGTTGCCGGTAATCGCACTGGCGCTTCCACAGATCGCGTACATTTCTCGACTAACCCGTGCCAGCATGATCGACGTGCTGGGCAGCGGTTTCATACGCACGGCCCGGGCACAAGGTCTTGGCACCTATGCCGTTGTCCGTTATCACGCGATGAAACCAGCGATGTTGCCGGTGTTGTCCTACATGGGCCCAGCCATCGCGTCGGTGCTGACCGGTTCGGTTGTTGTCGAACAAATATTTGGAATTCCGGGCCTCGGACAGTTCTTCGTTACCGGCGCATTGAATCGCGATTACACGCTGGTGCTCGGTATTGTGATTTTTTATGCGGCGCTGATTGTGCTCTTAAACCTGATCGTCGATATTTTGTATGGCGTCATCGATCCTCGGGTGCGTTACCGATGAGCGCGGTGCTTCGTCTTTATCGACGCATACGGCGAAACCGAGCAGTCAATGTCAGCGGCGGCATACTTGCGGCGATCGCGGTTTTGGCTGTCTTGCTGCCGTTAGTCAGTCAGAACAACTACCTGGAAACTGATTTCGGCCGCATTCTCGAGGCGCCCGGCTTGGCTGACATGCATTGGTTTGGTACCGATGATCTCGGCCGCGATTTGTTCGTGCGCACAATGATGGGCATCCGCGTAACACTGCTGGTCGCGATCGTTGCGAGTATTGTCAGCCTCGTAATCGGCGTACTTTATGGAGCGTTTGCCGGATATGTCGGCGGACGCGTGGATGCTGTGATGATGCGCTTTGTCGATGCGCTATATGCCATGCCGTTTATCTTTTTCGTCATTCTTTTGATGGTTGTTTTCGAGCGAAATTTTCTGCTGATCTTTGTCGCTATCGGCGCGATAAACTGGCTTGATATGGCGCGCATTGTTCGCGGTCAAACACTGAGCTTGCGCGAGCGGGAATTTGTCGAAGCGGCGCGACTGAATGGTGTTTCGACCGCACGCATCATCTTGCGACACATCGCGCCAAACCTAATGGGCGTCGTCATTGTTTACGTAACGTTGACGATTCCGCAGGCAATTTTAGTCGAGTCTTTCTTGAGCTTCCTAGGCTTGGGTATTCAGGAGCCACAGACGTCGCTGGGCGCACTCGTTAATGCCGGCGTTAATCAGATGGAAAGCGCGCCGTGGATGTTGCTGATACCAGGCGGTCTGCTGGCATTGATATTGATGTGCTTCAATTTTCTCGGCGATGGACTCCGCGACCTGTTCGACGCGAGGCAAAACAGATGAGTCTGTTAAACATCTGTCAGCTCGGCATACGTTACGGTGATGTCGTGGCCGTTGACGATCTTTCGTTCGCGATCGATAGCGGCGAGTCGGTAGGACTCGTCGGGGAATCTGGTTCGGGCAAGACGCAGACGGCGCTGGCAATACTTGGTTTATTGCCGGCGACGGCTGAGATTAGCGGCAGTATCAAATTTGCCGGTGAGGAGTTCGTCGGCGCGGACGATAGGGCGTTCGACAAACTGCGGGCAACGCGTGTGTCGATTGTATTCCAGGATCCGACGCAGGCACTTAACCCGTATCTTCGAATTGGCGAACAGCTGCGGCGTATCCTGATCGCACACAACATCGCCGCAGGAGCAGAAGCCGACGCTCGCGTGATTGAGACGCTCGAGTCTGTTGGTCTGCCCGACCCAAAACGACAAAGCGGCGCCTACCCGCACCAGCTATCTGGCGGCATGCGACAACGCGCAATGATCGCGTCGGCGCTGATCACCAGCCCCGATCTGTTGATTGCCGACGAGCCGACGACGGCATTGGACGTTACGGTGCAGGCACAGATTCTCGAACTGCTCGACACTATTCGCAAAGACACCGCCCTGTTGTTGATTACGCACGATCTGGGCGTCGTGGCCGGTCATTGCGATCGCATGTTGGTGCTGGAAAATGGCGGCCTAGTAGAATCTGGCGCAACGCGTCAGGTGTTCGGAACACCCAAGTGCGCACATACTGTCTCATTACTCGAAGCGGCGCCGCGGCTCAAGCAGAGCATTGCCCCGCAACCGGTGTCCGGCAAAGCATTGCTGCGCGTTGATGGTGCGTCGGTCAGCTATCGTGAGCCGGGATACGGGCGGCTGCACGCCGTCAAAAGCGTGGACCTGGCCTTAAGAAAGGGCGAAACTGTCGCCATCGTCGGCGAGTCGGGCTCTGGCAAGTCAAGTCTTGTGCGGGCCTTGCTTGGGCTGGTAGCGGCGGAGTCCGGCGCGGTCAGTTTTCTCGGTGAAACGCTGCCGCGGGATGCCCGCTCTCGGCGACAACAAATACGCCGCGAGCTGCAACTTATTTTTCAGGACCCGGCCGGCTCGCTGAATCCACAAATGCGAGTGAGCGACATCGTTGTCGAGCCGCTGTCGGTTCACGAGCCCTCGCTCGATCGGCGAGCTTGTCGCGAGCGGGTTATCAGAATTCTTGAGCAGGTCGACTTGGGCGCCGAGTTTCTACAGCGCTATCCGCACGAATTATCCGGCGGCCAGGCGCAGCGAGTCGCGATCGCGCGGGCGCTGATCGTCGAGCCGAAGGTGCTGATTTGTGACGAGGCGGTTGCAGCGCTCGACGGCACAGTGCGCGAACAAATTCTTAAGCTGCTGCAAGACATACAAGGCCGCACTGGACTTTCGATACTGTTTATCTCTCACGACCTCGGCGTTGTGAGCTCGATCAGTCATCGCGTGTTGGTTATGTATTTGGGCAGGCTTGTCGAGTGTGCCGATGGCCAGACAGTGTTCGGCTCGCCGAAACATCCATACACGCGCGCGTTAATCGACGCGGTACCGGTTCCCGATCCTGAGGCCGGAATCGCGCATACGTCCTTGTCCGGCGAAGTGCCATCGATATTGTCACCACCAACAGGCTGCGCGTTTCATCCGCGTTGCGCATACGCAGAATCTAGATGCACGACAGAGTTACCAGCGCCGACCGCTATCGGCGCGACGACAGTATGCTGCCACCGCGCCACCGAGATTGATTTGCAGGCTTAAGCTGCGGGTGTGATGCTGTGCAGCGGAAGTAAAGCGCAGCGTATTCAACAAGGTGCCAACCAATATGTGGCGCATGGCTGCTATCGGACCGAGCCATGACGATGAGGAGTGCGACACGCGCGGGCCGGGTACTACGACCCAGGTAGCGGAATTGGCATCGGCGCGCCGTTAACGGTCAGCAATCCTTTTTTATATTCGGCCGTCATTTCATAGGTGTCGCCGTTCTTTTTTAAGATACCCATGGCAACGGCCATGTTCGCCTGTGGATTCATCGCCGTCGCCATGTCGTACAGCTCCGATGGAATCTTGATGTCGGCGGAGGCTTCGAGCGACAGTAGTACACCGGTCCAAGCGAACGATTGGCGATCGGATGCTGGAAGGTCGAAAGCAAACTTTGTAAAGACTGTACCCTGCGGCAGTGTGACATCGAGTTGATCGAAGCGCATTTCGAATCCGCCGGCGGCCAAATCCATCAGATCGTCTTCGACCATGGAAAGCAACATTGTCGGATCTTGTGTGCCTTGCGCGCGCTCAAGAGCTTTTTGCAAGCGGCCAGTGGCGGCCGCGTCCAATCCGGTGAGCACCATGTCCATCGACCAAGCAATGTCGCCGATAGGCGGCAAGCTGGCTACTGCAAAGTTCATCTTGGTCTTGACGTTAACGCGATCGTCATCAAGCTCCGACGTTGCATCAAGCTTGAAAGGACCCATAGTGACGTCTGACTGTTCAGACGAAATATTCATGGAGTCAATCACGAACGCCATATCGCCAACCGAATACCCATAGTCGGTCATCGTCATGTCGCTGGACAATTCGAATTTGCCGACGCTATAGCTGTTGTCGTCGGGACTTACCATAGTAAATGAATCGAAACCGCCGTCGATAATGACACGGCCGCTACCAGTGTCTGCACTGACTTCGACATCGCCAGCACCCCAGCTCATATCTTTCATCGACCCGGCATCTAGAAAGTAATGCGACGCAAGCCCACCATCGAGCCCGACCTTGCTGTAAATGGTGCCGGGCAGTTCTGTCACGTCGCCGTCTATGGATTCGATGCTGACGGTCGATACGGCGCGACCGAGGCCCGGCGCAAGCGAACCTTCGGCGCGAGTAATCGATGAAACGGGTATCAAACCATGATCAAGGCGCGTTTCGATAATCACGGCCGGCGATGGGCCATCTGCGGGAAAACCAAGCTGCTCGCGAAGTTTCATGCCCGGCCCGGTTTTGCCAAGCTCGATACGGTGGCGGCCCTCAGACGAGAACCAACCGCGATCAAACTTCTCTGAGGTGATGACAACCTCTTTGTTTTCCGTGGCAGCCCATTGGAGTTGCTCGTCGACCGACTTTTCGGCGAGCCGGCCGACAAGGCCGGGGGAGACCAGAACGATCAACGCGAGAATGACGAGTATTGCAACGATGCCTTTTTTCACGGGAATTCCTTGAGCGAGGTGGCAGAATATTCGGTGGAATGCTAGCAGCTTAGCGCAAAGATACCGTGCGCAATGTCTGGAATTCGGAGCCAAGTCTCACTACCATAGCGCCTCCGGTCGGTCGGTCGATATCGCGGGTCGGCACATTACCCTAGAATTTCAAATGCTTACGAAGATGAAAACCGCAGCCGTATTGGTGACGCTGGTGCTCGGCTACGCGATTTTTGTGCCGCCGGCCAACGCCTCCGGCGATGCAGCGCGGGGCAAGATACCTGCATACACGTGCCTTGGATGTCACGGTATTGAAGGTTATCGCAATGCCTACCCGTCTTACCGAGTGCCGAAGCTCGGTGGCCAAAAAGCAGCCTACATTGTTGCCGCTTTGCAAGGGTATCGGGATGGCGAGCGCGAACATCCGACGATGCAAGCGCAGGTGACGAGCCTGAGCGACCAGGACATAGAGGACATCGCCGCGTATCTCGCCATGCTCAATAGCGACACTGTCGAAAACGGCGGCACGCAAAACGTAAGTCTGGAGGCTGCGGTGACTTGCGTTGCCTGTCATGGCCAGAATGGCATCAGCGTATCGCCGGCATGGCCGTCGCTCGCGGGCCAGCACGAAGAATATCTGATTGAGTCTCTGAATCAGTATCGTAACGGCACGCGCAAGGAAGCCGTGATAACGCAAATGGCGGCACCGCTAACAGACGCCGACGTCAAGTTGCTGGCTCGTTTTAACTCGAGGCTGGAAGGCCTCGAGACGACGTCGCCCGAATAGCGCCGTGCGTGACGCCACCATGCCGCCGGCGGGAATTACGCATCTCAACGACGGGATCCTTGCGATCGACACGGAATTCGCGCGCCCGTTGCTGGATGCGAGCCACCTGATTATCGAAGGCGGTCGCGCGGCCTTCGTCGATACCGGCGTCAATGACAGCGTACCGCTTTTGCTCGATGCACTGGGACAACAAGAGCTCGACGTCGGTGACGTCGATTACGTTTTTTTAACGCACATACATCTTGACCACGCTGGCGGCGCCGGCAAACTGATGGGCGCGCTGCCAAACGCGCGTTGCGTTATTCATCCGCGCGGTGCGCCGCACATGGTGGAGCCGTCGAAACTCATCGCCGGCGTTGAAGCGGTGTACGGCATTGAAGAGACGCGCCAAGTCTACGGCGTGTTGGAACCGATTGCGGCCGATCGTATTGTTGTGGCCGACGATGAGATGTGGTTCGAGCTGAACGGCCGTGCGATGCAAACGATCTATACTGAAGGCCACGCGCGACATCATTATGTGCTCAATGATCCATCATCGCGTGGCGTATTCACGGGCGATAGTTTTGGCATTTCCTATCGCGAACTCGACACAGTCGCCGGCGAGTTTATTTATCCGTCGGCGACGCCTATCGATTTTGATCCGGACGCGGCACACATTGCGTATGATCGAATTCTTGCGTGTGAACCTGATTTCGTCTATCTGACTCATTACAGCCGGGTCGCCGATCTTGAACGTCTGGCGGCCGACCTGCATGGCGACATCGAGGCGTACCGGAAAATAGCGCTAGATTGCGCTACGGCCAGAAACCGGCAAGCGGCGCTCGAGGAAAGCATGTTCGACTATTTGGCGGGCCGACTGACTGCGCACGGATATCGCGGCGGTAACGACGCAATGAAGTCGATGCTGGGCATTGATGTCGATTTGAACGCCAAAGGTCTCGGCGTCTGGCTCGATCGCCGCCAGAAGCGCCGCAATAAATAGGCATATTGACGGCAATAGAACATTAGGGGTAAGCAGTGGAAGACTTCCGGGCGTTTCGCATCGACAAACAAAACGACAAGATCGTCGCCGAGTTTCAGCAGCTAAAGATTGATGACCTGACCGAGGGCAATGTGGTCGTCAAAGTCAGTTACTCCACAATCAACTATAAGGATGCGCTGGCGGGAACCGGGGCCGGAAGTATTTTGAGGCGTTATCCGTTGAACGGCGGCATTGATCTCGCGGGCAAAGTCATCAGCTCCGATGACGAAAACTTTTTGCCGGGTTCGTCCGTGCTCGTAAACGGCTGCGGACTGAGCGAGACTATTGACGGCGGCTATTCCGAATTCGCACGCGTTGCGAACGACTGCTTGGTGCCGATTCCGGATGGGATGACGGAGTTTGAGGCGATGCAGATCGGTACGGCAGGCTTTACTGCCGCGCTCGCGATTCATCGTATGGAGCAAAACTCTCAGCTGCCCGAGAATGGGCCGGTTGTTGTCACTGGTGCAACTGGAGGCGTCGGCAGCATCGCGATCGACATGCTTTCCGGTCGAGGCTACGAAGTCGCCGCTGTCACTGGCAAAGCGACGGAAGAAAGTTATTTGCGCGAGATCGGCGCAACACGAATCTTGTTGCGCGACCAAATTGAATTAGGCAGCCGGCCGATGGAAAAAGCAGAATGGGCCGGAGCGATTGACAACCTCGGTGGTGAATATCTGACGTGGCTGACACGCACGATGAAATATGGCGGCAATATCGCAAGTATCGGCCTGGCGGCGAGTCCTGCGCTGAAAACAACGGTAATTCCGTTTATTTTACGCGGCGTCTGTTTGCTGGGTATCAACTCGGTGGATACGCCGCGCGCCTTGCGCCTCGCCGTGTGGTCGCGAATCGCGAACGACCTGCGGCCACAACATCTGGATCGAATCGGCCGTCAAACGATCGAATTCAAACAGCTTCCCGATTATTTCCAAGCGTACCTAGATGGCAAAGTAACCGGACGGACCGTTGTCCGAATCGGCTAATTTGGCGGTTCAGGCGGCGATCACGGAGGCGCCTCATTCGCTCAAACATCGCTTCGCGGAACTCGCTCGGTGAGGCATCCTCCGCACTCGCCGCCTGACGGGCCGAATTAATATTTTCTAGTCGGTCTATTTGGGAAACGCCTATCCAGTGGTTTAGAATCCCTTCCCCCGCCGGATTTAATCGGGATTAAAACCCCTGGATCTGGCCAAACCAAACGGTTTCAAAGGATTCGCGATGAGTGCAGGAGCACGTTTCCGGGCCGCGCTCGAGACTGAGCGCCCGCTTCAGATCGTCGGTACGATCAATGCCTATACGGCACTGTTGGCCGAAAGGGCCGGTCACAAAGCCATCTATTTGTCCGGAGCCGGCGTTGCCAACGCATCTTTTGGTTTGCCGGACCTCGCGATCACAACGCTAAACGATGTCTGCGAAGACATCCGTCGCATCGCGTCGGTCACTGACGCACCGTTACTTGTCGATGCCGACACAGGCTGGGGCAGCGCATTCATGATCGCTCGCACCGTTCGCGAAATGACCTGGGCCGGCGCCGCCGGTTGTCACCTCGAAGATCAGGTTGCCGTCAAGCGCTGCGGACATCGTCCCGGCAAAGCGCTTGTCGAAACGGATGAGATGTGCGATCGGCTGAAGGCGGCGGTCGATGGCCGCATCGACGACGCCTTCGTGATCATGGCACGTACCGACGCACACGCGGTCGAAGGACAGCAGGCGGCGCTCGATCGTGCAGCCGCCTATGTTGACGCCGGGGCCGACATGATTTTTGCTGAAGCGTTGACGACGCTGGATGAATACGAACAGTTCACCGACGCAATTCAGGTACCGGTGCTTGCAAACCTGACTGAATTCGGCAAGACGCCGCTGTTTACAGCACAGGAACTCGCAGGCGTTGGTATTCGAATGACGCTGTATCCGCTAAGTGCGTTTCGCGCGATGTCGAAGGCTGCGCTCAGTGTCTATGAAACTATTAAAAATGACGGCACGCAAAAGGCGGCAGTCGATGCGATGCAAACGCGCAAGGAGCTCTACGATGTGCTGGGCTACCAGGCTTATGAAGACAAGCTCGATGCGCTGTTTGCAGAACAGGGACTCAATACCGGAAAAGAATGACAAATACACGAGCGAAGAGAGGAAAACATGGCAGCTAAAAAGACAGGTGGCCTCGCAGGAGTTGTCGCAGGCGAAACGCATTTGTGTACTGTCGGCAAGGAGGGCGCTGGGCTGACGTACCGCGGCTATGATATTTACGACCTTGCTGATAACGCATGTTTCGAGGAGGTGGCGTATTTGTTATTGCACGGCAAGTTGCCGACGCAAGCCGAACTCGATGGATACGTTAACAAGATCAAAGGCAATCGCGGCCTACCGGCTGCACTGAAACAGGTGCTGGAATTGATTCCGGCCGACGCGCACCCGATGGATGTGTTGCGCAGCGGTGTCTCGTTCCTCGGCAACATTGAGCCCGAGGGGGATTTTTCCAATCAGTCCGACGTCGCCGATCGCTTGCTTTCGTGCCTGCCGTCGATGCTGTTGTACTGGCATCGCTTTCATGCAGACAACGTGAAAATCGACACGGCAACCGACGATGACAGCATCGCCGGCCACTTCCTGCACCTACTGCATGACAAAGCGCCAAGCGAGGTGCATCGGAAGTCGCTCGACACGACGCTGATTCTGTATGCCGAGCACGAATTCAATGCATCGACGTTCGCCAGTCGCGTGATCACCGGCACCTTGTCCGACATGCATTCCGCGGTCAGCGGCGCGATTGGTGCATTGCGCGGCCCATTGCACGGCGGCGCTAACGAGGCAGCAATGGAGCTGATCGAAAAATTCGATTCGGCGGAGGCGGCGACAGCCGGCATTCATCAAATGCTCGCAAACAAAGACTTGATCATGGGTTTCGGCCATCGGGTTTACACGACATCGGATCCGCGTAACGCGGTCAACAAGAAAATGTCGAAAGTGCTGGCGGACGAAGCTGGCGATACGGTGCTTTATCCGGTATCTGAGGCGATTGAAAAAGTCATGTGGGACGAGAAGAAGCTGTTCGCTAATGCCGACTTTTATGCCGCTACGGTGTATCACTTCATCGGCGTTCCGACGCATCTATTTACACCGATTTTCGTTTGTTCTCGGATCACCGGCTGGGCGGCGCACATTATGGAACAGCGAGCCGATAATAAACTGATTCGTCCAGCCGCCGAATACGTCGGCCCGCCGCTTACGAGTTGGGTGCCGATCGAAAAGCGACAGTAGAAATAACGCCTAAGGAGAGACCTGCATGTCCAGAGTTGATATCCGATCGGCTAAGCGAGCGGACTGGGACCAGGTGCTGGTCGATATCGCTGACTATGTTTGCGATTACGACATCGATTCAGATCTCGCGTTCGAGACTGCTCATTACTGTCTGATGGATACGCTCGCCTGCGGCTTTCAGGCACTGGATTACCCGGCGTGTACGAAACTGCTCGGACCGGTGGTTCCGGGTGCGACTCTGCCGGGCGGCGCGAGGGTACCGGGAACGTCCTATGAGCTCGAGCCGGTTATGGCGGCATTCAACATAGGCGCGATGAATCGTTGGCTGGACTTCAATGACACCTGGCTGGCGGCAGAATGGGGCCATCCGTCCGACAATCTCGGCGGCATTCTTGCCGTCGCGGATTATCTCAGCAGACAGGCGCGCGCCAATGGCGGAAATCCGCTGATGATGCAGGATGTGCTTGCGGCGATGATCAAGGCGCACGAAATTCAAGGCGTCCTGGCACTCGAGAATAGCTATAACCGGGTTGGACTCGATCATGTGTTGCTGGTCCGCGTTGCATCAACTGCTGTCGTCACCAGAATGCTCGGCGGTGATCGCGAACAGGTCTTAAGTGCGGTATCGAACGCGTGGATCGACGGTGGTGCACTACGCACGTACCGTCACGCCCCGAACACGGGCTCGCGCAAGAGCTGGGCGGCCGGCGATGCGACGAGTCGCGCCGTGCGACTCGCACTGATCGCGATGACTGGTGAAATGGGCTACCCATCGGCACTGTCGGCGAAGACCTGGGGTTATTACGACGTACTCTTCAAAAGCAAGGAGTTTAAGTTTCAGCGGCCGTATGGCAGTTATGTAATGGAAAACGTTTTATTCAAAATCTCGTTTCCGGCCGAGTTTCATTCGCAAACGGCCGTCGAGGCTGGCATGACACTGCACGAACAGGTCAAGGATCGCATCGACGACATCGCTAGAATTGTTATCGAAACGCAAGAGGCCGGCGTGCGGATAATCGACAAGACCGGGCCACTCGACAATCCGGCCGATCGCGACCATTGCATTCAGTACATGGTGGCAGTGCCGTTGATTTTCGGACGATTGACTGCCGCAGACTACGAAGACGATGTCGCAAACGATCCGCGCATCGACACATTACGGGACAAAATGGAAGTTCGCGAAAATAAACAATTTACTACCGACTATTTCGACCCGGAGTTACGCTACATTGGCAATGCAGTACAAGTGTTTTTTAATGATGGAACGAATACTGAACGCGTCGAAGTGCACTTCCCGATTGGTCATCGTGAACGTCGCGCCGAAGGCATTCCAGTATTAAAGAAAAAGTTTGTCGACAGCGTGTCGACGAAACTTAGAGACGGTCAATGGAACGAACTGGATGCTGTGTGCGCGGAGCGCAAAAAACTCGCTGCGACGCCGGTCGATGACTTCATGGCATTACTTGTCGCGTAAGTTGCAAGCACGTCGCCGGCGACGCGACGAACCTCACATCGAACGGAGATAAGCATGAAAGTCTCAAGCAAATATTTCGCGTGCCTGGCCGCAATGGCCGTATTAGTTGCTAATGCTGAAACCGTTTCGCAAACAGAAGCCAACAACGGTAATCTGTTAATGGAGGACGTACCTGCCATACCGGCACAGATCGTCGACGATCTGAATCGCTATCAAAATGTTCGCAGCGCGAATTTTCGAGCCTGGACGGAGGATGGCTCCGGCGTCTATGTCTCGACACGCTTCGCCGATGTCGATCAATTACACCGCGTCGACATGCCCGGTGGTGCGCGGCATCAACTGACGTTTTTCAAAGAACCGATCGGTGGCGTGGCATCACAGCCGCAGGGCTCGCGGTTGATATTTACGCGTGACGCGGGCGGTAGTGAATTCTCGCAGATATTCCTGCTGGATCCGGGAATGGGTAGCGTGACGATGCTGACCGACGGCGAATCGCGCAATGGCGTGACGGTGTGGGATCGGGATGGGCACCGCGTAGCCTATCAGAGCACCCGACGTAACGGCGCAGCAAACGATATTTGGCTGATGGATCCGGACGATCCGGATAGCACGAAAATCGTGCTGACGTCGCCGGATGGTAGCTGGTGGGGGCCAACGGAATTTTCTGAAAACGGCAGCCGTTTGTTGGCAACAAATTACGTCAGCATCACGGATTCGAGTGCACAGGTTGTTGATCTGGACTCTGGCAACGTCACGTTGCTCGCCGGCGGCGAGGGCAACATCAGTACAAACTATCCCATAGCGTTTGACGATACCGCGGACGGCTTTTGGCTGATTACGAGCCAGGGCAGCGACTTTCAGCGGCTTGCATGGCAGTCGCTCGAACCGGGTGCGGAGCCCGAAATTCTTACCGAGGATCTGTCGTGGGACGTTACCGATGCCGTCATCAGCGAAGATCGACGTCGAATGGCATTTGTGCTGAATGAAAATGGGCGATCAGGCGTTTATTTGTTCGATATCCGGACGCGCGAATATCGGCGCGTTGATAATATTCCAACGGGCGTCGCGTTCGGACTCAGTTTCAGCCCCAACAATACGCGACTCGCGATGACGCTAAATACAGCGGCGACACCGAGCGATACCTTCGTTCTCTCTCTCGGCGATGCGCCGTTGGAATATGGTGAACTGACGCGTTGGACAAATAGTGAGGTCGGTGGCCTCGATACCAGTGGCTTTCGTACGCCGGAGCTGATTACGTACGCGACCTTTGATGAAGTGGCCGGCGGACCACGAAAAATACCGGCGTGGGTATACAAACCCGACGGCGATGGGCCTTTTCCGGTTGTCGTTTCAATTCACGGTGGACCGGAAAGTCAATCGCGACCGACATTCAGCAGCACCTATCAAATGTGGCTGCAAAAACTCGGCGTCGCGATAGTGCTACCAAATGTTCGAGGATCCAACGGCTATGGCAAGACATATCTCGGCCTCGATAATGGTTTTCGGCGCGAAGATTCGGTGCGCGATATTGGCGCACTGCTGAATTGGATCGATTCGCAGCCGGACCTCGATTCGGATCGCGTCGCGGTGTTCGGTGGTAGCTACGGTGGCTACATGGTGCTGGCCAGCGCCGTGCACTTCAGTGATAGGCTGAAAGCGGCCGTGGATATCGTCGGCATTAGCAATTTTGTGACATTTCTGGAAAACACACAGGATTACCGCCGCGATTTACGCCGCGCTGAATACGGCGATGAGCGAGACCCTAAGATGCGAGCGCACCTGGAACGCATCAGTCCATTGAACAATATAGAAAAGATCGACTTGCCGATGTTTATAGTGCAAGGCGAGAACGATCCGCGCGTACCGGTTACCGAGTCGATACAGGTCGTCGAGGCACTTCGCGAACAGGGACACGATGTCTGGTACATGAATGCGCTGAACGAAGGCCACGGATACCGGAAAAAAGAGAATCGCGATATCTATCAGCAAGCGACGGTGTTGTTTCTGCGCGAGCACGTGTTAGACAGTGACTAGTCCGCGTACATACTGCTGATAACGGTGCCGCCATTGCAGCAACAAATCGGCGACGCGGTCGCCGAACTTGATTTTGAAGTTTCCTCGAATGCCGTAATTAAGCTGGCGACCTTACTTCGAGAGCTCGAGCGCTGGAACAGTAAGGTCAACCTGACTGCCATTCGCGACCACGACGATATGATTGCCGGGCACTTGCTCGACAGCCTCGTTGTCCGCCCGCTGCTGCATGGTAAACGTGTTCTCGATGTTGGCACCGGAGCAGGTTTTCCGGGTTTGCCACTCGCGATCGTTGCGCCGGACTGCGCATTCGATCTCGTTGACAGCAATAATAAGAAGATCATGTTCGTCCAGCATGTGCTTGGCTTGCTCGGTTTGGATAATGCCTACACGGTCAAGGCGCGGATTGAGGACTATGCACCCGGGCACCGCTTTGATACGGTGATTGCCCGGGCGGTCGCAAGCGTACCGCGGCTGCTTGAAATCGCCGGTCACCACGTAGGAGAGGGCGGGGTATTTGTGGCCCTAAAAGGCCGATACCCGGCGGATGAGTTAGAACAAATATCCCATCCGTGGGGGTATGAAGTAAGAGAACTTACTGTGCCGCGTCTTGAAAAGGGATCGCGGCACGCCGTGCTGTTGCGACGCGAGGCTTAAATTCTGCGTATGCTGAGAATCGGATTAGATCCATGACACGCATCATTGCTATAGCAAATCAGAAAGGCGGGGTCGGTAAAACAACGACCTGCGTCAATCTGGCGGCGTCGCTCGCGGCGACACAGCGTCGCGTGCTGGTCGTGGACGTAGATCCGCAGGGAAATGCGACGATGGGTTGTGGCATCGACAAGACAACAGTCGAATACTCCGCCTGTGATGTCATGCTCGGCGACGCGAGCGCAGCCGACACCATCGTCTCGCCACCGGAAGGCGGTTTCGCGGTACTGCCCGGAAATGAGGACCTGACGCTGGCCGAGGTCAAGCTGCTTCAGGAAATCGGTCGCGAAATGAAGCTCAGAAAAGCCTTGGGCCCGGTTGCCGGGCTTTACGATTTCATTTTGATCGATTGTCCGCCGTCAATAAACATGTTGACAGTAAATGCACTGACGGCGGCCGACGGCGTTTTAATCCCGATGCAGTGTGAGTACTATGCGCTCGAAGGCTTGAGCGCGCTATTGAACACAATTGAACAAGTTCATAGTTCGGTCAATCCGGATTTGCAGGTATATGGCATCCTGAGAACGATGTTCGACCCTCGGATTAACCTGTCGAACGAAGTTTCTCAGCAGCTCCTCGAACATTTTGACGAAAAGGTGTTTCGCACCGTAATTCCGAGAAATATTCGCCTTGCCGAGGCACCCAGCTTTGGGCGCCCCGTATTACTGCATGATCGTTCGTCGCGCGGTGCTATTTCATACCTTGCACTGGCCGGGGAAATTCTGCGACGTGAAGACGCCCACGTCGCACAAGCTGTTTAGGAGAATCATGAGCGCCCGAAAAAAAAGACTTGGCCGCGGCCTGGATGCATTACTTTCGAAACCGACAGGCGATACCGTTTTGGTCAGCGGTGCCGTAGCCGACGAGGGGATGAAAAATATTCCGGTCGAGTTGCTCCAGCGCGGCCAATATCAGCCGCGCGTCGATATGCGTCAAGATTCCCTTGACGAACTGGCGGACTCAATTCGTTCGCAGGGCGTTGTACAGCCGATCGTCGTACGGCCCATTGGAAAGACCGGCATTTCGCAGCGATACGAAATCATCGCTGGTGAACGTCGTTGGCGCGCGGCGCTGCTCGCGGAGCTGCCTGAAATACCAGCGGTTATTCGTTCGGTGGCCGATGAAGACGCCATCGCGATGTCGTTGATCGAAAACATCCAACGTGAAGATCTGAATCCGCTGGAAGAGGCCAGCGCACTCGATCGTCTGATTCGGGAATTCGATTTGACACATGCTGACGCGGCGAACGCTGTCGGCCGATCGCGTGCATCGGTCAGCAATCTGCTGCGCCTGCTGGAGCTCGCCGACAAAGTGAAGCCAATGTTGGAGCAGCGCAAACTCGACATGGGACATGCACGCGCGTTGTTATCGATTGCGGATTCGATTCAACAATACGATATCGCTCGACACATTGTGCGCAAGGGTTTGTCGGTGCGCGATACCGAGCGACTCATCAAGCACATGCTCGACGCGAAAAGCAAAAAGAAAAAGTCTGCGCCGGCAAGCTCGAGTAACGCCGACATTCGTCGACTTGAGATCGAAGTATCAGAAAAACTCGGCGCCAAGGTACGCGTAGAACACACACAGAAGGGCTCGGGGAAACTGGTTATTGCGTATCACAACCTCGATGAGTTGGACGGGATCCTGAAACACATCCAGTAAGAGGTTGCCTTTCGATGGCGTCCGACTCGAACGACGCATGGGACAACTTCCTCGCTCGGAAGCCCACTCGTTCGTCAGATGATCCATGCGTCATTCACGCACAGTAGTCCAAGACCTACCTTCGCTGACAGCCGTAGGCGCAACTATTTGGCCACCGGTCATGCGACATCGCTACTGGTTTCCTTGGCAGAGTATGCGCGTTTGATAATGTGCGGCAGTACAGCCTCGGAAATCATGAAGCCCTGCATCTTGTCGCACTGAATCATCGCGAGGAAGTTGAACATTTCCTCGTCCTCGACGCCTTCCGCACAGACTGACATGCCCAGGTTGTGGGCGAGACCGGCGACCGCGGCAAGCACATGCAACGATGCCGTATTGTGCTTCGCGTCGCGGAGTGCCGATGCATGAATCTTGATTTCGTCAAACGGCAACTTTTCGAAAGTAGACAGTGACGCCGCGGCAACGCGAAAGTCATCCAACGACAGGCGAAAGCCTTTCTCACGCAAACCATTGATCGCGATTAGATGCGGCGCTTCCGGATTGGCGAGCTCCTGTTCTACAAGCTCGAACGTGAAGCGTTCGCAGGCGACGCCGTATTCATTGACGATGGCCGCAAAACGTTCGCCGAGCGTCTGGTCATTGAGCAGACTCGGGGCGAGATTGATACAGCCGTTTAGGTCGAGATCTTGTTCGTGCCACTCCTGCAGCTGTGCCGCCGCCGTGCGTAGTACAAACTCGGTCAGATCCGCCATCATCCCGAACGCCTCGATTTCCGGTAGAAACTCCAGCGGACCGATTACGCCATGTTCAGGATGTCGCCAGCGAATCAGCGCTTCGGCCTCGCGTGTTACCCAGTCGGCGCCGGTGTCGCGCTCTACCTTCGGTTGATATTGGACGAAGAATTCGGAATTTTCGAAGGCCCGATGAAGATCTGTCCGGGAGACCTTGAGCATGCGCCTGCGGCAGTGGCGCGCCGAAGCGGCGAGGCGGTCGAAATCGAATTCGGCGCCGACCCACTCGACATTGGGTAGCTCGACAAGTTTGTCGATAAGCCCAAGCTTCTCGCTGGACCGCAGTTTTGGGCGATCCGCGGCGATGATAACGCCAACTGGCGAACTACTGTTGGCGACGCGCAGCTGTTCAACGATGTCTTCGCAAATGTCACTGTCGGTGAGTAACACGATCCGGCGCGGCGGGCCGGCCATCAACACAGCAAATTTGGCGGGATCCGAGAAAAAGCTCAGTGACAGGCTCATCTCCCGGACTACATCGTTCAGTGCATGCGACCCACGAATGGCCTCGGTGGCGATCAGCTGCATATTAACTCCCTGGCAAGATTCTTAAGACGTCCCTCCTAGGCTAATATCGGCAGCGGCGGGCGCATATTTAGGCCAGAAACTCGAGTGGAATTCTTCGCCTGAAGCGCGCCGCCCATCGGCACCGAAACTGCTATATTTCCCGGGGAAAAGTGACTAATTCGCACTGACGGAGAAGACCGGTTCTTATTGCTTAGGCCCGGGCCTGCCACTATAATGCGCTCGCTAAAACAACAGGTCCGCCTGGAAACACCGCAAACGAAGCGCCACAAGCCGAGGGAGTCGCCCGATGGACGTGGCGTTTTTAGTGCCGGAGGCAAGCAAAATGGACGAGACCGACAGACGGCTCATCCGATAAGACAATGCTGACGGTACTTGTGGGACAAATCGGGCTTGGGGCGGCAATCGCTGCCGTGCTTTGGGGCATGTTTGGAAGCGTTCACGGCTATTCGGCTTTGCTGGGTTGCCTGATCTCAGTGATTCCAAACGCGTTTCTGGCACTAAGGCTCAGCTTGCCACGCCGGGAGAAGGGCGCGAAAGCCCTGATTCAGGCGGCCTACATTGGCGAATTGGGAAAATGGGCGCTGACCATGCTGTTGTTCGGCGTCGTCTTCGTCATGGTGCGACCGCTTGTGGTCGCAGCATTGTTTGCAACATTTATTGTCACGGCATTGGTGCCTTTGATCGGCCTCCTCTCCCGCGACGAGATTGAAGAACAGGAAACGGTCATAAGCGATGGCGAGTGAAGGCGGACACGGCCCCGAAACTTCCGGCGATTATATTTCCCATCACCTCCAAAACCTCCAGGTCTGCAAAGCGGACTCAGGCGAATGGGTTTGGAATCACTGCGCCGGCAATCCGCTGGCAATTAACGTCGACTCAATGTTCTGGTCGGTCCTTCTGGGCCTGATTTTCGTTCTGCTGTTTCGAAACGTGGCCAAGAAAACTTCGCAAGATAAGCCCGGCAGGTGGCAGGCGGTCGTCGAGATCATCGTCGAGTTCGTCGACAGTTCGGTCAAAGATACGTTTCAAGGCAAGTCGCGGCTGATTGCGCCGCTGGGGCTGACGGTTTTCGTCTGGGTTTTCCTGATGAATCTGATGGACCTGATACCCGTCGATTGGATTCCGGCATTGTCGAAACTCGCCGGCATCGAATACATGAAGGTTGTGCCGACGACCGACGTCAATGTGACGTTCGGCATGTCGATTTCGGTGTTTTTCCTGATCATCTTTTACACGATCAAGAACAAGGGCATAACCGGTTTTATCGGGGAACTGACGCTGCATCCGATCGCGCCGCCAACGAAAGGTTTGGGCCTGATCGCAGCACCGTTTATTATCGCGTTTAATTTCATTCTCGAGTCGGTTGCGCTGTTGGCGAAGCCGGTGTCGCTGTCACTGCGACTCTTCGGCAACATGTTTGCCGGCGAACTCATCTTCATTTTAATCGCGATACTTGGCTTGTATCAGCTGCCGCTGCACTTTGGCTGGGCCGTTTTTCATGTGCTGATAGTGACGCTGCAGGCCTTTATTTTCATGATGCTGACCATAGTTTATTTAAGCCTGGCATCGGAAACGCATTAGTACGGATATCATTAAAATCAATAGGTTGGACTAGATCCTCGTTAGGAGAAACTGATGGAAACTGTTATTGGCTTCACGGCGATTGCTGTCGCACTTCTGATCGGTCTTGGCGCACTGGGCGTCGGCATCGGTATGGGCCTCTTAGGCGGCCGCTTCCTCGAAGGTGCCGCACGTCAGCCAGAGCTGGCGCCGATGCTGCAGACGAAGATGTTCATCGTCGTCGCATTGCTCGACGCGGTCGCCATGATCGGTGTCGGTATCGCGCTGTTCTTCGCGTTTGCCAATCCGTTCATCGGTCAGCTGCAGAACGCACTCGCAGCCGGATAACAAGAACCGTCGCTCGTTTGAGCGAACGGGCCTTACGGATACACGTTAGGGGTGTCGTGTGGACATTAATTTAACTCTTATCGGGCAGTCGATCGCGATGATCGTATTCGTCTGGTTCTGTATGAAGTACATCTGGCCGCCAGTTCTCGAAGCGATTGAAACTCGCCAAAAGCAGATCGAGGACGGTCTCGCCGCCGCAGATCGCGGTCAGGAAAGGCTAGTGCAAGCGCGAGCGGAGGCAGATGAAGTTGTCGACGAAGCCCGTCGCCAGGCGACGACGATTCTCGATCAGGCGAATGCCCGGGCAATCGAAATCGTCGCAGACGGCAAGGCCGATGGCAGCAAAGAACGCGAACGCCAACTTACGGCGGCAACGGCAGAGATCGAACAGGAAGCGAATCGCGCCCGGGAAGAGCTCCGTGGCCAGGTATCGGCAATCGCAATTGCCGGCGCAGAAAAGATTTTGAATCGTGAGATCGACGCGACACAGCACGAGGACATCCTCGGCAAGCTCGCGAAAGAGCTGTAGGCTGGCATGGCGGACAACAGCACAGTCGCACGACCTTACGCACAGGCTGCTTTCGAAATTGCCCATGAATCGGGCGAACTAAGCGCCTGGTCAGAATCGCTAGGCGCGGCCCGCGACCTGCTCGCAGATGGTCAGGTTGCCGACTACTTGAGCAACCCGGCACTGAGCGACGACAGACGTCTCGAATTTTTGACAGGCTTGTTCGCGACGACGGGCGGCCGCGTACTGTCGGGCTCGGACAAGAAAGGCACAAATTTCTTGAAGCTGTTACTGGAGTATGGACGTATCGCCGCCCTACCCGAGATCGCCGAGCATTTCGAAGCACTGAAAGCGAAGGTTGAGAACACAATTGACGTTATTGTGACCTCGGCAACACCGCTATCAGCGTCTCAGCAACTCGATATATCGACGGCATTGCAGGCTCGTCTGGGGCGCAGTGTCAATCTCGAAACCGAAATAGACGAAAACCTCATCGGTGGTGCGGTCATCAAGGCCGGCGATGTCGTCATTGATGGATCACTGCGTGCACGGCTCTCGAGCCTGGCGAATGTGCTTATCACGTAAGCGGCTGATCAACTAAAGAGGAAAACAAAATGGCACTCAAAGCTTCTGAAATCAGTCAGCTGATTAAAGAGCGTATCGAGAACTTCGAGGCGACCGTGGAAGCGCGTGACGTCGGCACAGTAATTGCCGTGACCGACGGCATCGTGCGCATACACGGCCTGGCCGACGCACGTTACGGTGAAATGCTCGAGTTCCCGGGCAATACCTTTGGCATGGCGCTGAACCTCGAGCAGGATTCGGTTGGCGCGGTTGTCCTCGGTGACTACAAGCACATTTCGGAAGGCGACACGGTCAAGACGACGGCGCGAATTCTCGAGGTGCCGATCGGCGAAGCATTGTTGGGTCGCGTCGTCGATGCCCTGGGCAAGCCGATCGATGGCAAGGGCCCGATCGCCGCCACTGAAACATCGCCGATCGAAAAAGTCGCACCGGGCGTTATTCAGCGTCAGTCGGTTAGTCAACCGGTACAGACCGGTCTGAAGTCCATCGACTCGATGGTGCCGATTGGCCGTGGTCAGCGTGAGCTGATCATCGGTGACCGCCAAACCGGCAAGACGGCTGTCGCGATCGACACGATCATCAACCAACGTGGCACGGGCATTAAGTGTATATACGTCGCGATTGGTCAGAAGGCCTCGTCCATCGCCGGCGTCGTCCGCAAGCTTGAAGAAGAAGGCGCGATGGAGCACACGATCGTTATCGCCGCTGCCGCCGCGGACAGCCCAGCAATGCAGTACATCGCACCTTACTCCGGTGCGTCGATGGGCGAGTACTTTATGGATCACGGTCAAGATGCACTGATTATTTATGATGACCTGACCAAACAAGCTTGGGCTTATCGCCAGGTTTCGCTGCTCCTAAGACGTCCGCCTGGCCGCGAAGCGTATCCGGGCGATGTTTTTTACCTGCATTCACGCTTGCTCGAGCGAGCCGCGCGCGTCAATGCCGCACACGTCGAGGAAGTGTCCGGTGGCAAAATCAAAGGCAAGACCGGCTCGATGACCGCGCTGCCGATCATTGAAACGCAGGCCGGTGACGTGTCGGCATTCGTCCCGACGAATGTCATTTCGATTACCGACGGCCAGATCTTCCTCGAGACTGACTTGTTTAATGCTGGCATACGTCCGGCAATTAATGCCGGCCTGTCGGTATCGCGTGTTGGCGGGGCCGCGCAGACGAAAATCATCAAGACGCTTGGCGGTGGTGTTCGCCTGTCCCTAGCTCAATATCGTGAACTGGCCGCGTTCGCGCAGTTTGCATCCGATCTCGACAAAGCGACACGCGAGCAGCTCGAACGCGGCGAACGCGTGACCGAGCTGATGAAGCAGAAGCAGTACTCGCCGCTTTCGGTTGCAGAAATGGCGCTGTCCCTGTTCGCGGTTAACGAAGGTTTTATCGATGACGTCGACGTTGAGAAAGTCGTCGACTACGAGTCGGGTCTGCATGACTTCGCGCGCACGAATAACGAGTCAGATCTCGACAGCATTAACGCGTCCGGTGATTACAACGACGACGTTGCAGCAACGCTGAAGGGCATTTGCGAAGCGTTTGCCGAGAAGGGTGCTTACTAGTTTTGTGGTACGCGATCGATACATCGAAGAATACGACTCAATGTTCCTACACGATTCGAACGAATCTCAAACGGACGAAATAGAGATCTAGTATGCCGGGTGAAAAAGAAATACGCTCAAAGATCGGTTCTGTAAAGAACATGCAGAAGATCACGAGCGCGATGGAAAAAGTCGCAGCCAGTAAGATTCGCAAAGCGCAGAATCAAATGGAAGCATCGCGGCCGTATGCGGAACGGATACGTCGTGTAATCGGCCACCTGGCGTACGCAAATCCGGACTACAAACATCCATTTTTGACCGAGCGCGAAGTCCGGCGTGTAGGTTACATAGTAATTTCAACAGACCGGGGCTTGTGCGGTGGCTTAAACGTCAATCTGTTCAAGCGCGTTATCGCGGATCTCATCAAATGGGATTCACAAAAGATTGAAGTCGATCTTGCGTTAGTCGGTGCGAAAGCCGTGAATTTTTTCCGCCGCATGGGCGGCAATGTTGTCGGAACTGCGACACACCTTGGCGACAAGCCGCAGGTCAACGATTTGCTCGGCGCGATCCAGATCATGCTCAGCGAATACGAGGAAGGAAAGATCGATCGCTTGTACCTCGTTCATAACGATTTCATCAGTGCAATGAGCCAGAAGCCTGAGGTGTCTACACTGCTGCCGGTCAGCGAAATCGATCTCGGCGAAGAGTCATTGCAGGATCATTGGGATTACATTTACGAGCCTGATGCCGGCGAACTACTCGATGACGTATTGATGCGTTACATCGAGTCGCAGGTTTACCGAGGCGCGGTCGAAAACTTTGCCTGCGAGATGGCGGCGAAGATGGTTGCTATGAAATCGGCAACCGATAACGCCGGCGAGATCATCGACAAGTTGCAGCTGCAGTACAACAAGGCACGACAGGCTGCAATTACGCAAGAAATTTCAGAAATTGTTGGCGGCGCGGCCGCTGTATCAAATTAAGGAACCGAAAATGGGCACCGGAAATACTGTGCAAGTCATCGGCGCTGTTGTGGACGTGGAGTTCCCGGCAGGGCAGATCCCGAAAATTTACGATGCGCTTCTCATCGATGATGCTGAAATCACGCTCGAAGTTCAGCAACAGCTGGGCGACGGCGTGGTTCGCACGATTGCGATGGGTTCGTCCGAGGGCCTGAAACGGGGGATGTCGGTCACGGATACTGGCCAGCCGATCGCAGTTCCGGTGGGCGAGAAGACGCTCGGTCGCATCATGGACGTGCTGGGCAAGCCGATCGACAATGCCGGCCCAATCGGCGCTGAGGAGGAATTGCCGATTCATCGTCCAGCACCGTCTTATGAAGAGCAGGCGGCGACGACTGAACTGTTGGAAACCGGCATTAAAGTTGTCGATCTGATTATGCCAATCGCCAAGGGTGGCAAGGTCGGTCTGTTCGGCGGCGCGGGCGTCGGCAAAACGGTCGCGCTGATGGAGTTGATCAACAACATCGCGAAAGAGCACGGTGGTTACTCCGTGTTTGCCGGTGTTGGTGAGCGTACGCGTGAGGGCAACGACTTCTACCATGAGATGACCGACTCGGGCGTTATCGACAAGGTATCGCTGGTTTACGGCCAGATGAACGAGCCACCGGGCAACCGCTTACGTGTCGCACTGACCGGGCTGACGATGGCCGAGGCATTCCGCGACGAAGGTCGCGACGTTCTGATGTTCATCGATAATATTTACCGATACACGCTCGCCGGTACCGAAGTTTCGGCATTGCTCGGCCGCATGCCGTCCGCGGTGGGCTACCAGCCGACGCTCGCTGAAGAGATGGGCATACTGCAGGAGCGCATCGCATCGACGAAGACCGGTTCGATTACGTCATTCCAGGCCGTATACGTACCGGCGGATGACCTTACCGACCCGTCACCCGCTACAACCTTTGCTCACCTTGATGCGACGCTCGTACTGTCACGTAACATCGCCGAGCTCGGCATCTATCCGGCCGTAGACCCGCTCGATTCAACGTCGCGTATTCTCGACCCGAACATCATCGGCCAGGAACACTACGACTGCGCACGCGGCGTGCAGGCCGTGTTGCAACGATACAAGGAATTGCAGGACATTATCGCGATTCTGGGCATGGACGAACTTTCCGAAGACGACAAACAGGCAGTTAACCGGGCTCGCAAGATTCAGCGCTTCCTGTCACAACCATTTTTCGTCGCCGAAGTATTCACGAACTCGCCGGGCAAATATGTGTCGCTGGCGGAGACGATCCGTGGCTTTAATGGCATCGTCAACGGCGATTACGATCATATTCCGGAACAGGCGTTCTACATGGTCGGCACAATCGAGGAAGCGGTCGAAAATGCAAAGAACTTCCAATAGGTAAAGAGACGAGCTAATGGCGACAATTCGGGTCGACATCGTATCCGCGGAAGGCGAAATCCATTCAGGCGAAGCCCGCATGGTATTTGCGCCGGCGGAAATGGGTGAAGTGGGTATTGCGCCGCGGCATGCGCCACTGCTGACGGCATTAAACCCCGGCGAGGTGCGTGTCGAAACCACGGACGGCAAAGAAGAGAGCTTCTACATTACCGGCGGCATGCTCGAGGTACAGCCGCACCTTGTAACGGTGCTGGCGGATACAGCATTGCGTGGCGACCAACTCGACGAAGCGGCCGCGCTTGCGGCAAAACAGGAAGCGGAAAAAGCGCTTGACGGCATAACAGTCGAAACCGACCTCAAGAAAGCGCAGGCCGAATTGGCCGAAGCCGAAGCACGTTATCGAGCGGCGCAGAAGCTCAAAGGCAAACGTTAGTTCAAGCTATCGGTTGCTTGTCCTGGAGTCTTATTCAGGCGCGTCTTAGCTACGTGCTGACAATCAAACGCAAGCATTTAGCACCGCTGTACTCAGACAGTGGCTTCGACAAATGAATCAACTGTTTACCATACTTGAGGGTGATAACTGCGGCTCCAGAAATAAGCCCTGAAAAATTCCTGCAGCTTCTCAGGTTGTTTGAACGTCCACTTTGCGCTCGAAAGCTGCCATTGAGCTAGTATTGTACTGAGGGGCTGCTAATGACCCAAAGCGGACGCACACGATTCAGGCTGAAAATGGGGCCCATCCGGTGGGGGGTGGTGGGGCAAAAACTTATATTCGATTTGTCGCCATAAGGGCGCTCGTCACCGCGCTACGAAAAAAAGGGTCTGCTTTCGCTATGGAAATGATTTTTCACTTCCTATATCCCAGCCAGCGTGTGCCAAAATAGGTCCTTACCGACAGTCGTACCGCCTCAAAACCATTGGAGACCAAACCGTGAGCGATGACAATAAAAACGAACCCACAGAAGCGCCTACAAGTAACGATGCAGAGAACGATCCAGCGCCAAAAGAGAATGCGCAGAACTCGACCCCAAGCGGCCCGAAGTTTACGAAGGGGCCTGACCCACTCGCTAGTGTCAAGAAAGGCGCTTCCGATGCGATGGCAAGTATGGAAGGAAAAACCGTGTCTATGAAACTCTACATCGGTACGATTATCGGCATCGTCATATTGATGCTGTTGGCGCGGTGTGGCGGATAGTAAATATCAGCATATTTCTTACAGTCCACCTGGAACGTTATCTGACGATTTGATTGTCCGCCTTACACCCAATAGCTGCCGTTGAGCTAGAACCAGGCTCAGAGGCTGCTGCTGACCCGAAGCGGCAATTCAAGTCGGATAAGACGTATTGGGTTACATCGGAGCGTCACAGAATATTGGGTTTGTATCCATTTGTCGCCGGGTCCGGCCCCGCGGTCAGAAATTCCATTTGGACCGCTTCGAAGAGGTTTTGGCTTACCTTTATCTGTTCGGAACACGTACTAATTTCGATCTCGAGTTGCTGCATCTTAGTAGAGTACGACTTCGAGGCAGTAACGATGCTGCTTCCCTTTGGCACAGGCGCAATGGCGAATTGCTTGTAGCCAAGAGATGTGATGTATACGTCATTGACATAGACATCGATGGTACTTGACGTTAACAGGTAGTTCGTTGGATTGAATATCCGAATGTCGCAATAGTCTGTCTGATCTCCGGTTAGATTCTCAAGCAGATACTCTCTCTTTGTCGTATTACATTTGACGTTAACTGTAGTGGCGGTTGTCGGTACGGATACGAACATCCCATCCGCCATGATCATATGACTATCACCCTCACTCGACGGATCGAACATCCTATAGTTATCAACGCCACATAGCTCCGAGGCCCTCTTGTTCAGATGGTTACTGACAGTCTCGGGAGTCGAGAAGTCGTTCGCTTCGAAGCTCACGATGTACTCCTTGTCACTGATCTTCTCGTCCGCATAACCGCCAGCCATTTGCGTGGGACTGTCCTGATTGACGTAGCGTACTTCCATAATGGAGCATCCCGATAGCAAGACGAGCAGCAGGGACGCGAAGCTTACTCTCTTCAATCCACTGGCCTTTTCCACGACGTCTCCTCGACACGCCTAAGGACCATGTCTTATCTAAATACTGCCTGACGACCTAACAGTTGGTGCTATTGGGCCGCCGATATCCCAGGCGAGCTGGCGACAGAACCAACGATGGTCCGGAAATGGCCGATTGCAGACAGTCAGAATCTCTGAAAATCGACGCTTGAACGGCCAGTTTCAGGAAAAGCAGACGATCAAGGATACCGGCCAGCTGGGGGTCGGCTGTCGATCATAATTTCGTCGAGCTTTCTTCGAGCACGTCTTAGATCAACAAGGTCACGCTGCTCAAGCATTTCACAGTCGTCGCGAACCATCTCAGCGATATCGACAGGATAGTGCCGACAGTCTTCGGGACGGACGTCATAGATATCGCAGGTGAATTTCTTGCCGTCCGTCGATTTCTGCAGCCAGGGACAACGAGCAAAATATTCACCGCTTGCGGGGTCAATCCAGATCTTCTCATCTTGGACGTAGCGCGCTATGTCCGGTCGGTATGTTTCCCACCAATTGATTTCTTCTGTTGAAGCAGACAAACCATCATTGCCCCACTTCTCGCAACACTTGCCGCATGAGTTGCAGTTTTTCATTCGGCTAGAGTACACGACACCATTGGAAAACACAGACATCCGCGTAAGACAGGGTTTGGGCGTTTCAGCGGGCTCGGGGGGGTGATTGAAGTGTGTGCGGGCTGTTAGCAACGACCGCTTTTGGCCGTAACCAGCCGCTCGCCTGATATGATGGTGACAGGCTGCTTTTGACCCAAAGCAAACGGTCGTGGACTGATGCGAATTGTGACAACAACGCTTTGCTTGATTGCGCTACTAGGCCGATTGGACGTGGCGATCGGATCACCTTGGGATAGCAAACGAGAGTTTGTATGTCCCGATACCGCACTGTGTTTTCCTCCGAACACCGTATATTTCGACAAAAGCGAGATTGGTCCACTTCTCAGACGGCTGGGATTTACTGGCAACGAGCAAATCCAGTGCGATGACTCGATGGGATATCTCCGGTGCGCGCAGCATCACGTACAAGGCATTCCCGCCTACGGATTCCGCCTAAAAGTCGTACTTTGGTCTTCCGAAAATGACATTCGAGGAATTTGGTGCGAGTGCTTGCGGGAGGATGTCGTTCTTCCGAAGAGCGATATTTCCGATGAGCAAGCTGTTAGTTCCGTAAAACGATTCATTCGCGGGCACTTGCTGGCCCGCGAGGATGTTGGCCTCAAGGCCAGTCCTCCAAGCCCCGCTATGTTCAGAGCCGTGGATGATCCAAAAGGGTTCGAACTCGCCTTGCTATCCAGAGCCGTCTTCGAAACACGAGACTTCGTTTCTGCAACACTTGATATCTACGTAGATGCCCGATTTGGACGCGTTATTCGAGCGATTGATGTTGAGGGGTCGATAGATCGAAAGCCTTTCCCAATGAAGCCGTGGGATGAGCTTGGCGCCCGGCTGGCCTCATCACCGAAGGATGAATCGTTGTTTCGAGAGTATCAGGAGCACAGCGCTTTTCGAGGTCGCGGTTCCATTGAGGCAGATTTTCAGGACAGGCACCGCGAGGCGTTGCGCCAATTTAATCCGGCAGGTGAGAGCACTTACGTAGCGACGTTCGCTGCGCCATTGAGCATCAACGAGGTACTCAGTCTCTTTTCTAGTTATGAAGCATTCATTCACGAGCTTTACTATGTCATCGCGAAAAATGGGCGCATCTATAACAAATCGATAGAAGACCTTGAGACCAGGAACGGCGACATGCGGGAAATCGCAGAGGCCCGGTTAGTTGAGCAGTTAGAGGGGTCATATGATTGGTACCTGCCGGCATTATCGGGCGTATCTTCGTCAGGAGAATCCTCAAGATCTCTTTACGATGTCCGATTCCGAAGTGCGAAGATCCAAATGAACCACGTTGATGCGACCCGATTGTGGAGCAGCGAACGCGAGTTCTTTGTCGCGCTAGGGCCCGCTCGACCTATCGGTCAGCGGCTCCCTCAGATTCAGGATGAGTTGCGCAAGAAACTAGAATAGAGAGTGAAACAGACACGACTGACCGTCTGCTTCTGGCCGTTAGCTGCCGTTCGATTTAGCTGAGTTTGGCCTGATCTAATGACCGCTCTTGGTCAAAGCGGACATTCGGCAACTGCCATACTCAGACAGTGGCTTGAGTAATGGCGACAACAGATTGACGATACCCAATCGGAGAATCGTGGGGCTTGGTTGACTGAAAAAGTAGGGTCTGATCTCATTATTCCTCGGGTTCGACAACGCATTCGTTTTGTTCACGGTCGTAGCTCTCGCCGTTGTTCGGGCAGTCGTTGACTCTGTCCCCGTCTATAAAAAGCAAGACCGCCCATGCTGCGAACAGCAGCAGGGTCGCACCGAACAAGGCGCTAACAAACAACGTCAACTTTCGTTCCCACGCCGGCGCGTCTTGTTTCTTGTAGGTTTTCATCATCGATATTTCAGAAAAGATACTCGAAATCGTTCATCGCAGTATTCCCAATCGGTTCGTTAGTTCGACCGGATTTCCGTCTCTGTCGACCAGTGTGCGTGGCGGGTCGAATTTCTGGCTCAGCGGCGTTGCGATCAGCATTACCGCGAGGGAGGCGCCGAGTCCGATTAGATCGCCGGGTAAGTCTGGATAAAAAGACGACGACACGATCCATGCGGCAATGCCCGCGGCCATTGCGGCAAGCGCGCCGGTGCGATTCGCTTTTTTCCAATAGACGCCAAGAATAAACGGCATGATGACGGCCGCGAGCATCAACATGTTCGCATCGATCATCGTATTGAAAACGACCTGCGCGTTGAGTGCGCCGATTACGGCGATAATGCCGCAGATCGGTATCGACCAACGCGCGACCGCGAGGCTGGTTGTGTCGGCTGGATTCTTTTTGAAAAACGGCAATATATTGGTGCTGATAACCGTTGCTGCGGCAAGCAACGAACTATCGCAGGAACTCATGATGGCGGCGAGCAGCGCGCCGACGAAAATAGCAACGGCAACCGGATGTAGATGCTCGATCGCGAGTGTCGGTAGCACCGACTCCGAATCGGCAAGCCCCGGCATCGTAACGCTGGCAATGATGCCGAGCGTCACCGGGATCATCGCGAAAGCGAGATAGCCAAACCCAGCAAGATAAAATGAATTTTGCGCGACGCGCTCGTTCTTGGCGGCCATTGCACGTTGCAGCAACGACTGCGATGCGAGGTCGGCAAGTCCGAAGATGAACCACGCCCGAAGATAATTGAGCCACCGCTCGCCGGTGTGCTCAAGGGGAATCATGCGCCAGGCGGTCTCCGGTATCTGTGCATATACGCTCGACCAACCACCGGCATCGTACAAAACGACAACGAACAGCAGTACCAAGCCGGCGGCTATAATAATGACCTGCACAAAGTCGGTGAGTGCGACGGCAAGCATGCCACCAATGGATGTGTACGCGATAACGACGAAAGCGCCACCGATAATGCCGATAACGAGTGGCGTACTCGTCAGCGATTCGAAAATGATTCCAAACGCGACGAGCATACCAGCCACCCAAAAGATATTTGACATCAGTGACGCGGCAGAGGTGACGATGGTTGCTATGCGACCAAAGCGCTGCTCGACGAATTCAATAAAGCTGAAAAATTTTAGGCGCCGAAAGATGCGGACGAAGAACAGGCCCGTCAACAGCAGGCACAGTGTTGCGCCGAACGGGTCGGCGATGACGCCGAGCAAGCCGTCATCATAGGCTGCGCCGGAGCCGCCCATCAGCATGCCGCCGCCAAACCAAGTCGCGACAATCGTCGCTGTGCAAAGCCCGAGTGACAGGCTGCGACCGGCAAGAACAAATTCGGTGGCGGTGTGAGTGCGCTTTGATGCGTAAACAGCTACGCCAGCCATGATCGCGATATAGATCGCGACGCCGGTAAAAATTATTGCCTGCTCACTCATTCGTAGCCGCAGCGTAACAGCAAGCACGCAATGCACAAAACAATTGACCCACGCTCAGCATTTCATCGACGATTACGCCGGTGGTAAGTAGCCTGTAATTAGCGCGACCGCTCTCGGGGGCCGGTGGCGTAATTCCAGGAACCAATGATCCGTGTTTGCGGACGGTGACCACGAAGATGCTCGCGGCGCCAGCGACGAAAGTCGTCCACATTGACCTCTGCAGGCACTTGCCAGTTGCGTTTGCCGAAGTAGGTGACGACATATTCGTCGAGGAAGCCCGCCTGGCGAACCATCAGCAATTCGTCGAAGTATTTATGTCGAATCGACGGATCATCGTGACGATGGCCCTCCCAGCTGTCTAGTAACATCTGCCGCGCTGAAAACTCACAGCCGTAGGAATTTACGCGCGCCGGATTGTCGCCGCCGATCTCGAGCTGACAGGCGCTTCTTGAGAGACTGTAGGCAACCCAGCTTTGCAGGACCGGATCGTCATCCGAGAATGCCCGGTCCGCCAAGTAAAATGTATCGCCGTCGGTGACGCCGTCATGCACGTAGATTTGGCTATTGCAGCCGCAGACGATTAGTAACGTCGCGGCGAGAAGCGTCACAATGAGCAAAGTCCGGGCCATCGTGGGAGCATACTTGAGATGGCTTAATAAGGCCTGAAACTGTGGCCTGGCGGGACTTCCTGTATCATCCGCAGGCTGTCAGGGAGGGCCCATAAAGGTTGATTGGCTTGGGTTTGAGTATCGTCATTCTTGCTGCAGGTCAGGGCACGCGCATGCGTTCGGATCTGCCCAAAGTGCTGCAGCCATTGGCCGGTCGACCAATGCTGTCACACGTTGTCGATTGTTCCCGGAAGCTGAAGCCGAGCGATATTTGTGTCGTTTACGGTCACGGCGGCGACACGGTCCCGGCAGCGCTTGACGGTCAGGAGCTCCGCTGGGCCATGCAGGCCGAACAAATGGGCACAGGTCACGCCGTCATGCAGGCGATGCCCGAGATACCCGACGGCAATTGCGTGCTGATCTTATTCGGTGACGTACCACTGACGCTACCGGAAACACTGGCGCGGCTCATCGAGGTCACCGGCGATGCCGATATGGCCATACTGACGGTCGACATGGACGACCCAACTGGCTACGGTCGCATCGTGCGGTCCGACGGCAGCGTCGTTCGCATCGTCGAGCAAAAAGACGCGAGTTCGACCGAGCAGGCGATTACCGAAATCAACACCGGTGTCATGCTGTGTCCGGCTGGCGCCCTAAAAAAATGGCTGGACCGGCTTGGCAACGACAACGCACAAGGCGAGTATTATCTGACCGACGTCATCGCGATGGCGGTCACCGATGGTGTCGATGTGCACGGCGTCAAAGCGACGAATCAGGAAGAAATGATGGGAATCAATGACAAGAAGCAACTGGCCGAGGCCGAGCGTGCGCTGCAGGCGCGACTGGTTGGTGACTTGATGACCGCCGGAGTTGGCTTCGCTGACCCGGCGCGCGTCGATATCCGCGGATCGTTGCGCTGCGGCAAAGATGTATTCATCGACGTCAACGCCGTTTTCGAAGGGGATGTCGATCTCGGTGACGGCGTCGTCATAGAGTCCAACAATCTAATTCGTGACAGCCGTCTGGGCGCCGGCACCGTTGTTCATCCAAACTGCCACATTGAGCGTTCGACAACTGGCGCGAACTGTGAATTAGGGCCGTTCGCCCGTCTGCGCCCCGGTGTGGAGCTGGCGAACAACGTCAAGGTCGGCAATTTCGTTGAAATCAAGAACAGCAACGTCGCCGACGGTAGCAAGGTGAATCATCTGACCTACATAGGTGATACCGACATTGGAACTAAGGTCAACGTCGGGGCAGGCACGATTACCTGCAATTACGATGGCGCGAACAAACATCGGACCAGGATTGGCGACGGCGCGTTCATCGGCTCGGGTGTTAATCTGATTGCCCCTGTTGAAGTTGGCAGTGGTGCGACGATCGGCGCGGGCTCGACAATCACGAAACCGGTGCCAGATGACGAACTGGCGCTGGAGCGTTCGAAACAGACGATCGTGAAAGGCTGGAAACGGCCGGTCAAGAAAGGGAGCTAGACTGCATGTGCGGAATCGTCGGCGCGGTAGCCGAAAGGAATGTTGTTCCGATACTGATGGAAGGCCTGCGCAGGCTCGAATATCGTGGTTACGATTCGGCCGGCATCGCCGTGCTCGACAATGATGCGGTGACACGCGTCCGCCGTGTTGGCAAGGTGCAGGAGTTGCAAAATGCCCTTGACGAGACGCCGGTCCACGGCGGTACCGGAATATCGCACACACGTTGGGCGACGCACGGCGTACCGAACGAAATCAATGCGCATCCGCACGTTTCCGCTGACGAAATTGCGATTGTTCACAACGGTATTATCGAAAATTACGAGGAACTACGCGAGGATCTGAAGAAGCACGACTACACATTTACGTCGGATACGGATACAGAGGTCATCGCCCATCGGATTCATTTCAATCTGCAAAAGTCAGGCACTTTTGTCGACGCCGTTAAAGCAACGGTCGCAGAACTCGAAGGCGCTTATGCGCTCGCCGCTATGAGTACTGCGCATCCCGAAGAACTGGTCATAGCCTGCATCGGCGCGCCGGCCGTCGTTGGCATTGGCATCGATGAAAACTTCGTAGCATCCGATGTTGCGGCGCTGCTGCCGGTAACGCGAAACTTTAAGTTCCTCGAACAGGGCGACATTGCGCACGTAGAACGCAAGAAGGTCACGATCTGGGACGTTGACGACAATATTGCCGAACGTGCCGTTAAGGAAAGCGAGTTGAGTGCCGATGCCGCCGAGCGTGGCAACTTCCGACACTACATGCAAAAAGAAATTCACGAGCAAGCGGCGGCTGTCGCGCGTACGCTCAACGAGCGCATCGCCAACGGCAAAGTGCTTGATGCGGCATTCGGGCCAAAAGCCAATGACGCGCTCGACCAAACGAAGGGTATTCACATAGTCGCCTGCGGCACGAGTTATCATGCCGGCCTGGTTGCTCGCTACTGGATCGAACAACTCTGCAAAATCCCGTGCACGGTCGAGATCGCCAGCGAGTATCGCTACCGGTCGCCGGTAGTGCCCGACAATACCTTGTTCGTGACGATCAGCCAGTCCGGTGAAACAGCCGATACGCTAGCGGCGTTACGGGCGGCGAAAGAGATGGGTTACGTCTCGACGTTAACGATCTGTAACGTGCCGGAATGTTCGATGGTACGCGAATCGGAATTGGTCATGATGACGCATGCGGGCCCGGAGATCGGCGTCGCATCCACAAAAGCGTTCACGACTCAGTTGGCGGCACTCGCACTATTGACGATATCGATCGCGCGGCGCACCGGACTTGAGGAAAAGCAGGAAAAAGCACTGGTAGCACAGCTTTCGGAATTACCGGGCTTGATTCAGCAAGTGCTGTCACTCGATGCCTCGATCGAGACCCTCGCCGAGCATTTTGTCGACAAACAGCATGCGCTTTTCCTGGGCCGCGGTGTGCAAAATCCGGTCGCGATGGAAGGTGCGTTGAAGCTCAAAGAAATCTCCTATATTCATGCCGAAGCCTATGCCGCGGGCGAACTCAAGCACGGACCGCTTGCGCTTGTGGATGAAAACATGCCGGTCGTGTCTATCGCGCCAGACGATCAATTACTCGAAAAACTTAAGGGTAATTTGCAGGAGGTTCGAGCGCGTGGTGGTGAGCTTTTCGTGTTCGCTGATCCACGCGTGCAATTCGGCGACCGTCACGGTATTCACACGATGCGCATGCCAGCGTTGATTCAGGATTTCCAGGCGCCAATTCTGTACACGATTCCGCTGCAATTGCTCGCGTATCATGTCGCGGTATTGAAAGGCACCGATGTCGATCAGCCGAGGAATCTGGCGAAGTCGGTTACGGTCGAATAACGATTACAACCCGAACATTTCGCGAAGCAACTACTCCGTGACCTCAACCCCGCGCCAAAAGGCGATGTGTCCTTGGATTTCCTGGGCAGCGCGCTTCGGCTTCTCGTAATACCAGGCGGCATCGGCGTTCGTTTCGCCATCGACATTGAGCGAATAGTAATTCGCCGTGCCCTTCCATGGGCAGTATGACGTGTGGTCACTCTCCAGGAGGTACGCCGAGTCAACAGAACGCTTGGGAAAATAATGATTCCGCTCAACGACGACGGTGTCGTCGGATTCGGCAATGACCTGATTATTCCAAATGGCCTTCATTGCGCCAGTATCTGGTGAGGCCGCAGCCAATGCAATAGGCACCAGGCCAGCTTACGGCGTGGACTTCAAACAAGGCTTGCAGGATGATGTGCCATGACGACCGCAGCATGAAGCATCCTCGCTTATGTCCACTCCTCAATTTGAACAACTGCAGGCGAAGGCTGAAGACGGCCAACCCGAATCGCAATTTTTGCTAAGCCAGATTTGCCTGCAGAACAGAGATCTCGACGGGATGGTCCATTGGTTGCTGGCCGCAAGCGCAAAACAACACTCTGATGCATTGGACGCCCTCGGTCACTGTTACGAAAAGGGTATGGGCGTAGCCAAAGATTACGCGCTGGCACTTGAGCACTACGAACGGGCGGTTCGCGGCGGTTCCGCGCTTGCCGCCTATCACGAAGCGGAGCTGTTGCATAAGTCGCGTGACGGAGCCGATAACGAAACGCGCATTAAAGCGCTGCTTCAATCGGCCGCAGACGCAGAGCTTGTGGCTGCACTTCGCGTCATCGCTTACCTGGCCATGCAACAGGCGTCACAAAAAGATCTTGCTGTTTACTGCCTGCGGCGAGCCGCGGGTGCTGGTGATCCGGTTTCGAGTTTTAACCTGGGTTGGTGGCTGCTGCAAGATAGCGAAGATGTAAAGCAAGAAGCCGTGTATTGGTTGCAGCGTGCCGCTAGCGCGCAATATCCGATTGTTGAAACCTTGTTAGCGCCGCTGCACGGCGTGAGCGCAGAGGCGCCACCACAAATATCCAAGGAGACGATTGCATTAGACGATTCGTTATCACTTTATCCAGAATCGCAAAGCGCTGATCGCGAAGACTTGAATGCGGACCCGGCCGTCGCGCTTTTCAAGAACGTCTTGGATATTGTCGATTGCGCCTACCTGATTTTTCTGTCGCGCCCCCACCTAAAACGTGCCGATGTGATCGACCCCGATAGCCAGGGAGAGGGAATGATCTCGGACGTGCGAACGAGTATGCACACCTACCTCCCGTTTGATCTTGTCGACATCATCGGTCGATGCATCGAACTAAAGATCATTGGCGAAATTGGCGAGAATCTCGAGTCATCCGAGCCGATGTCGATATTGCGCTACGCGCCGGGACAGTATTATCGACCCCACGTTGATTACTTCAACCCGAAGCTCGACGTCGCCGAAAAACTGCTTCAAGACGGCGGGCAGAGACGGGCATCGGCGGTAACGTATCTGTCTGCGCCGTCGGCCGGAGGCGGTACCAGTTTTCCGAGACTGAAGCTATCCGTTCCAGCAATCGCTGGTAGCACGCTTTGGTTTAGGAATTGTTTCGACGATGGTCAGGTGGACGATCGCAGCTTACATGCTGGCGAAACCGTCGAGAAGGGCGAAAAGTGGGTTGTCACCAAATGGTTCCGAGAACGGCCCACCCGATATCTGGAATTTTAGTTGGGCCTGTTATTGGGCTGGCTGACGATTGGTGCTCAGTTGAAATGCCAAATAGGTCGAAGTCGCAATCAAAAATGGTGCCGTGAGGACGCCCGGAAAATAGCCGCCGGCGCTAAGGCCGAACCACAGGTGGCCAGATCCGTTGAGAAATTCGAGGCAGGCCCAAAACCACATCAGCGGGAATGCACAAGAACTCCCCCGCCTTATGGGGACCAGGTACGACCAAACGGCAAATGCGACGATGCATAAGTTTAATACGGCAAAGCCGACTGACAGGTCGTCGCTGATTAAGCTGCTCAAGAATCGCGCCGGTGGAAGTTGAACCCACAATTTGAAACAAAACTCTTCGAGTGAATGCAGCGCTTGAAAAATAACGATAAATAGGAAAGAGTTTTTCAGTATTTTGTGCGGCTTACTATCGGACAAGACTGATCCCCAGAATTTGCTGTGTCAGTGCAGTAACGCCATGAATCGCAAATGTAGATTTGCGTTTCTTCATAAAGGAAGAATAGCATGCACCGCAGCCGCGACAAGGCTGTTAACCTACGGTAATGCCGATGCACATATATTTCGACCTTGACGGAACGCTAACCGATCCTTTCGAGGGCATTACCAAATCCATTCTATACGCACTCGAACACTTCGATGCGGTGCCTCCAAACGGAGAGAAATTGCGGGACTGCATTGGCCCACCGCTGCAGGTGACGTTTACTGAGCTGGTTGGAGCAGGTCAGGCTGGACGAGCGTTAGAACTTTATCGTGAGCGATTCGCCGATGTCGGCTGGAGGGAAAACATTCCTTATGCTGGTATACATGAAGCGCTCGGAATACTTCAATCGGCAGGCAATACATTGTTCGTTGCGACGACCAAACCTTGGATATTTGCCGAAAAAATTGTGGAACATTTTGCTATGGGAAACTTTTTCACAGCGGTGTTTGGTTCTGAATTCGATGGTACACGGGTGAACAAGACGGAATTGCTGCGGTGGGCATTGCCGCAAAACTCGACCGGCAGGACCGCTACAATGGTCGGTGATCGAAAACACGACATCGTTGGCGCGTTGGACAATGGCATGGACGCGCTTGGGGTTAGCTATGGATATGGTTCGGTCGAGGAACTGACGGCATCCGGCGCGCGCCAAATCGTGCATACTCCGTCGGAATTATGCACAGTGTTGTTATGAAAGCTATCTGCTCACTGGTCGTAAGCGTTGCGCTGCTTGGTAGCGCGACAGCCTTCGCCGATGACGACACCTATATTTATGTGCTCGGTATTGCCCAGGATGCCGGCTATCCACAGGCAGGCTGCTACCAGCCGCACTGCATGCGAGCCTGGGAGGACAAAGAATTACGGCGGACAACGAGTTCGATTGCCGTTGTCGACCAGGTCTCGCACAGCAAATTCCTGTTCGATGCGACGCCGGACATGCGCGAGCAACTGTTTCGATTGCACCAAGTCGCCCCCGATGGCAGCTACGTACTAAACGGCGTGTTCCTAACGCACGCGCATATCGGCCATTACACGGGCCTGATGCACTTCGGCCACGAGGCGATGGGTGCGAATGGCGTTCCGGTGTATGCGATGCCGCGAATGCACGAGTTCCTATCGCAAAATGGGCCATGGGATCAACTGGTACGCTATGAAAATATTCGTCTACACCCACTGCACGATGATGTGACGGTGCGCGCGTCCAAGCAGCTACGAGTCACACCGTTTCTCGTGCCCCATCGAGATGAGTACTCCGAAACGGTTGGTTATCGAATCGATGGGCCCGACAAGTCAGCGGTTTTCATTCCTGACATTGACAAATGGGAACGATGGGACACAGACATACGAGTTGTTATTCGCTCGGTGGATTACGCGCTGCTCGATGCAGCGTTTTTTGCGGACGGTGAATTGCCGGGCCGAGACATGAGTAGCATTCTGCATCCCTTCGTGTCCGAGAGCATGGCATTATTCGACGGCATGAGCGATGACGAAAAAGCACGCGTCATTTTCATACATATGAATCACAGCAACCCATTACTGCAAAAAGATAGCGAAGCACAGCGCTTGGTCTTAGAAAACGGCTTCCGCGTTGCATACGAAGGAATGCGACTGGAGCTGTAAAGGCGAAAACGAATGCAAAACGCAACAAAAACAAGAACACTGATCAATAGAATTTCGAGCGGCAGCCTGGTATTGCAAATCGTCGTCGGCATCGTAGCCGGTGTCGCGCTGTCGCAAATATCGCCGAGTGCGGCAAAAAATGCGATGTTACTTGGCAACCTGTTTGTGCAGGCGTTGAAAGCAGTTGCTCCGGTGCTGGTGTTGGTGCTCGTTGCGTCAGCGTTGGCAAATCGAAAAGCAAGCCACACGGCGCAAATGCGGCCTATTGTCGTGCTGTACTTGATCGGCACCATCGCGGCGGCTTTGCTCGCAGTTACGATGAGTACGCTGTTCCCGACAACACTCGCGTTGACACTGCCGGAAGTAACTGCGAGCGCTCCACGGGGCATCGCCGAGGTTCTGGGCGGCTTGCTTTCAAGGCTTGTCGATAACCCGGTAAACGCGATCTTGACCGGCAACTTCATTGGTATCCTCGTCTGGGGCGTTTTGCTGGGCATATTTCTGCATCATGCGGCGGACAGTACACGCCAGATGCTTCAGGACACGGCAGATGCGGTCACGCACATTGTTCGTATCGTGATTCGTCTTGCGCCGATCGGCATTTTCGGACTGGTCGCCGGCAACCTTGCAGAATCCGGACTGTCAGCACTTGGCGGCTACGCGCAGTTGTTAAGCGTACTGCTCGGTTCGATGCTGATCATGGCGCTGCTGATCAATCCATTGATCGTCTGGGTTAAGACGCGGCGCAACCCGTATCCACTGGTGCTGACAGCGTTGCGTGAGAGTGGCGTCACGGCATTTTTCACACGAAGCTCGGCGGCAAACATTCCGGTTAACCTGGCGTTGTGCGAACGCCTGGACCTTGAGAAGGACACCTATGCCGTTTCGATCCCACTCGGCGCTACTATCAACATGGGCGGTGCGGCGATCACGATTACAATATTGACGCTTGCTGCCACTCATACATTGGGCATCGACGTCGACATGGCAACAGCGCTTTTGCTCAGTGTTGTCGCCGCGTTATCGGCTTGCGGCGCATCCGGCGTAGCCGGAGGCTCATTGTTGTTGATTCCGCTGAGTTGCGCGTTGTTTGGCATTTCCAACGACGTCGCGATGCAAGTCGTCGCTGTTGGTTTTGTCATAAGTGTTCTGCAGGATTCGGCCGAAACGGCGCTCAATAGCTCGACGGATGTCGTATTTACAGCCGCGGTAGCCACAAAAAACGGCTGACATATGTTCTGTCGATATCGCCGCCTTGCGTCGATCTAGGTACACTGGTTGGCAGGCGGGTGATGAATCCGAGAGGGCCGGAACATGGTCAAGATCATTACCGCAGTGCTTGGTGGGCTGTTAGTCGGAATAGCCATTAGCTATGTCGCGTTTGTTGCGGGGCCCAAAAGCCCCGCGGAAAATGTCGTACGCGATATTGTCGATGTACCCAAAATGTCCGAGACGGTCGCCGAGCAGCACCGCGAAAAGCGCTATGCGGACCTGACAACGATCGAAGAAATTTACGCGCTACCGACGGACTTTTCGCGCTCGGAAGCATTGCATGCACTCGCCGGTCGCTCGAACGCGGCGCAGGTGCAAAATCTAATCTTCGAGGCTAACCGAATCGCCGATGAAGTTGGTCGTAACGGCGCGCTGACGGTGCTGTTCTTCCGCTTAGCGGAAGAGGATCCGCAGTCCGCGCTGGCAATGTCGCGGACGGAATATTTCAGGGGCAACCGGGCGCTTGAATTTACGGTTTGGCGCTCTTGGGGCCGCAAGAACCTGGACGACGCGCTGTTTGCGGCCAAGACGCAGACGTCGCGGGCGCATCAGAACACGGCCGCGCAAAGCCTGTATGCGGCGTTCGGATTCATGGATAACGAAACGACGGATCGCATCGAGGCAGAACTCGGTATCGGGCCCGATCGCGCGACGCGCAGCCGGTTTCTCTACCGGATGGCCGATCGCTCGCCCGCAGAAGCGATCGCATACATCAACGACATGCCGTCGGGCCAAGAGCAACAGGAATTTGTGAATTGGCTCGCCTATTATTTGTCGCTTCGCGATGCGACTGACGCGCTTCGTCACGCGGACTTATTCGAAAACGCGGATTTTCGAAAACGTTACCGCAGGACGGTGGCCAACTACGCTGCGCAGGAAGACCCGAAAGCCGCAATCGAAAGAATTCTCGCCACGGGAGGCCTGCGTAACGACAGGGGCGAATTTTATAGTGCGATGAGAGCACTCGCCAAGAAAGATCTGGATGCGGCTTTGCAATACTTCTCGCATGCGCGATCGCAGCAAGAAAAACAGAGCATTGGCTCGGTCGTCGTGGTAGAGCTTGCACGTAGAAATCCGGCTGAAGCGCTGGAATGGGCACGGGCGAATCATAGCGGTGAGCATCACTATCTCGAAATGAACGCGTTGGCAGAGATTGCGAAAACGGACCCGCAGTATGCGATAGCAGAAGCACTACGATCAAAGAATAGTCAAACGCGGCAACAGCTCGTCTCGAGTATCCTGTCGCAGCTTGTACAAGAAAACCCTGTAGAGGCAATCGGGTTTCTTGATCTCATCGACAATCGTCAACTGCGTGACCAGACAGAATCTCACGTCGCCTCGAACTGGATACGAACGGACCCAGATGCGGCGCTCGAATGGATTCTAAGTAAGGATGAGCAGACGGTGGCCAGATTACTAAATGATTCAGCGTGGGGGTTGCTGCGAACCGACGTCGATGCTGCAATTCGCGTATTGCCGAGGCTCAACAAACAGCAGCAGCAGAATTGGCGATTGCAGATCGCCGACCGGCTGGCAAATTCGCGATCGCTGGCAGAGGCACAAAACTTCATCCGACAATTCGACGGTGAGGAGGGCTTTGATCAGTTGCAGTCAACGGTGATCTCGGCGATCGCTCGTAATGATACGATGCTCGCGCGGCAAATGGCTGACCAGCTGACCGATCGCAAGGCGCGTGACGCGGCGTATGCGGCGATCATTAGTCAAAATGCACAGACGGATCCGCGCGCAGCCGCGGCGATGTTGTCATCGATAACAGACGAGCATTATCGAGGTGTTGCGACGGCGCAAATTGCCGCGCAGTGGTACAACGTCGACCCGGCGGCGGCGAATCGCTGGGTGGCGAATATGCCAGCCGGTGCGTCGCGTGACGATGCGATCATGCATTTGGCAGGAAACTGGACGCAGCCCGATCGTGAGCAGCAGGCGTTGATTGATAGCATTCAGGACCGAGACAAGCGCGGCCAGGCCAAGCTTCGGCGCGTATACAACCTAATGCGATCGAATCCGGCGCAGGCCAGAGAATTGCTCGATGATCCGGACATCTCGAGCTACCAGCGGCAGCAGGTTGAGACGATGTTGAGAAACCAGGGCGCCAGGTTCTGAATCGTGCGGCTGGGTATTCATCACTAAGTATGGCCGGTGAAGCGAGCATTCGATTGGCGCTGAAGACGGATTTACCGGCGCTCGTGCAAATCTACAATCACTATGTCGAACACACGGCAGTCACGTTCGATACGCGATCTTTCGACGTGGATCAGAGACGTGCGTGGTTCGAGGGATTCACGTCGGACGGTACCCACCGACTGTTCGTTGCGGATCAGGACGGCCAGGCGGTGGGTTATGCTTCGAGCTCTAGCTTAATACCCAGACCGGCCTATGATACGTCGGTGCAAACCACTGTCTATCTGCATCCGTCATCGACCGGCAAGGGCATCGGATCTCGCCTGTACACAGAGCTGATGACACAGTTAGTTCGTGACCCAAGACTACACCGGGCCTACGGCGGCATCGCACTGCCGAATGAGTCATCGGTCGCGCTTCACAAGAAGCTTGGATTCGAGCACATCGGCACATACCGAGAGGTGGGCTATAAGTTCGATAAATTCTGGGACGTCGCCTGGTACGAAAAGGACCTTTCGAGCTAGTCACCGCGCTCTGATAAGGTTGCCAGGTAATGACAATAGACCCGAATAATCAGGTATTACGGCTGAGAAAAAAACATGCGCCTGGCGGTCATATACAGCCGGATGTGGCCGATGGCGCACGCCTCGTCGACGCACAGTCAACGCGACACGCGCTCATCGCCGCACTCATTGTCGTAATCTTGTTCGCCGCGATATGGGCGATGCTGTCGGTCGCGCTCGGACGCGTTTTTCCGTGGCTGACTTTATTGCTCGGTTATCTGCTTGGTTATGCGGTTCGGCGTGGCGGTCAGGGTGTCGATTGGCGCTTCCCGGTGCTCGCAGCGGCATTTGCGTTTGTGGGCTCGATCTTCGGCAATATCGTCGTGGCAGCGGCGTATACTGCCGGCGAATTCGAGACCGGAACGTTCACGATACTGCGCAACGTGACGACGTATACATGGCCGGTGTTCTTCGACGAGGTTATGACGGCAGCCGATTTCGTGTTCGCTTTTTGCAGCGCCGGTATTGCCGCTTATTTCGCCAATCGCCGATTGACGCGCCGCGAGTATCAGGCAGTGCGCATTTGGCAGGAGCGCTTTCGCGATGACTAGGATAAAGATCTATGGCGATTCGATTTCGGGTAATTGTTACAAACTCAAACTCGCAGCAGCACAACTCGACATTGAGCATGAGTGGCATGAAATGGACATTTTGGCCGGCAAGACGCATACGCCGGAATTTCTCGCGTTGAATCCGAACGGCAAAGTGCCATTGCTGGTCCTCGATGACGGCCGCTGTCTGCCTGAATCCAACGCAATACTGTGGTACCTCGCCGATGGCTCGCCATTGGTCGGGGTTGATCGCTTCGAGCGCGCAACGGTACTCGCGTGGATGTGCTTCGAGCAGTACAGCCACGAACCTTACATCGCGACGTCACGATTCATTATCCAGTATTTAGGGAGTCCGCCAGAACGACAGGCCGAACTCGACGGCAAGAAAGCCGGCGGCTACAGCGCACTCAACATCATGGAAGAGCACCTGTCGAAACACGAATTCTTTGCCAACGACGCCTACAGCATCGCTGACATTGCGCTATTCGCGTATACGCAAGTCGCGCATGAGGGCGGCTTTGACCTGTCTGCATATCCTGAAATCAATAAATGGCTGGATCGGGTGCGCGATACGGATGGGTTCGTGGCGATGACGGATTAAACAGGCATTAACAAACCGTTCTTGGCATCGACGGCGCGACCGGTAAACGACGCAAGGTGCTCGGAGACGAGCACCTCCATATCCTTCACGGCGCTGACGATGCCGAGGAAATACGGTGGCTGACGCCGCAGCAGCGACCAGTTTCCGGTTGAGATAATCTTGACGAGATGCGTAATGTTATTCGTGATCGCTTCGATATAGGGGTTGCGGCCTTCGTACAGGACTTCGACGTATCGGTACACGCGATTGAATTTCTTGTTCAGCCGATCGCGTGTTACCTCCTGGTAGAAAGTCGGCGTCTTTTCTAGCAGATCCTGGCCGGAGCTGTAACGCACCATGTACTCACCGGGTTTGGCGTTTTCTACGGCGATGCCGCCAACGACAAACTCCTTGTATAGGCGGTCCCGGCACTTTTCGAGATAGCAGCGATCCGCCATCTGTGCAATCAGATCGGCCGTGCCGATCAAATGACCGCAGATGATGTCACGTGGGTCGTCCAGCTCAATGTTGTCGAGATCGAGCTCGTATCCGGTGAAATGCACGATCATGCTGGCGACGCCGACGTCTTTCGCCATGCCCAGATCAGGCAAGTAGCGGCGCAGGAAATCGGCACTGCGGGACACGTGATATAGCGTGAACTCGGCGCCGTTCTGGAAATCCTGATCGCGGTCCTGGTGGCGAATGTATCCGGAGTCATGAAATAAGGACGTGATGACTGCCATCAATGCGCGTCGCGGGCCAAGCCGGTCGGCCTGCTCGACGCTGCGTTCGTAGCCGGCGACCAGGCGCGCCAGTGCAAGCGTCATATCCAGTGTGTGCTGCATGTCATGGTAGGTTGTGTCGCAGCCGAGATAACCGGGAAAGCGGCCAGTGAACAGCCGTTCGAAGTCATAGAACGCTAGCCAGAGCTTGTCGAAAGAGGTGCCTGGAAAAGTTTCGCTGAAAAGCTCATGAACCGCATTGCGCACAGCCGCGGGGCTCGAGACTTGGACCGTGTTGGTGACGTCAAAATCGTTACGACGGTCTTGGGAAAGCTGCATTGCATGCGAAGGCATGGAGACTAATCATACCGGCTGAACAACAAAAGGGCGCTAGCTTTTTAGGCGTTTATGTTTACTGTCGAAAAACTTGTCAAATGTCGAATTCGGCGACCACCGGTGCATGATCCGACGGCCGCTCCCAGGTTCGCGGTTCCTTGTCGACATAGCTCGCCCTACACGCGTTGGTCATCGCGCTGCTGGTCAGGATCAGGTCGATCCGGAGGCCGGCGTTTCGTTGGAAGCCCGCCCTGCGATAATCCCACCAGCTATACGTTTTTTCGGCCTGATCGAAACGCCGAAACACGTCGCTGAGCCCAAGAGCTAATAGCTTTGCCAGCGCCGCTCGTTCGTCCGGGCTGCATAGAATCGCGTCACCCCATTTTACTGGGTCATAAACGTCTTCATCGGCGGGAGCAATATTAAAATCGCCAAGCACGACGAGCTTGTCGTGGCCGGCCAGTTCGTTCTCAAGAAATCCGTGCAGTGCGCCAAGCCAGGCAAGCTTATAAGCGTATTTTTCCGAGCCGACCTCAGAACCGTTTGGAACGTATAGGTTGATGACTCGAACGTCATCGACGGTTGTCGCCAGAATACGCCGCTGCGGGTCGTCGAAATCGGGAAAATCGGTGACTGGATCCTTGGGTGCCTGTTTGGCTACGACGGCAACGCCGTTGTAGGTCTTCTGCCCGCTGGCGATGGACTGGTAGCCAGCTTCCGCTAACGCATCTGTCGGAAACGCCTCGGTGAGTTGCTTGATCTCCTGCAGCACAAGGACATCGGGATCGTGTGCGGCGAGCCACTCCAGCACGTGCGGCAGGCGGACCTTTAGCGAGTTGACGTTCCAGGTCGCAACTCTCATCAGGCGGCGATGCCATTGTGTCTCAGCAGCGCATCGATTTCGGGCTTGCGGCCGCGGAATGCGATGTAGGCCTCCATAAAATCCCGGCTGCCACCGATTTCCAGGATCTCCTGACGAAAGCGCTGCGCAGTATCGGAGTCGAGAATGCCGGCTTCCTCGAACGCGCCAAAGGCATCCGCAGCGAGCACTTCGGCCCATTTATAACTGTAGTAGCCGGCGGCATAGCCGCCCGCGAAGATGTGAGCAAAATTATGCGGCAAGCGGTTATAAGCCGGGTGCGTAATCAACGAGACTTCGTCGCGCACATCCGCCAGCAGCGAAAGCGGATCCGTGACATTTCCCGGGTCGTACTCGCTGTGCAGTCGAAAGTCGAACAGACCAAGCTCAAGCTGCCGCAACATGGCAAGCGCCGCCCCCTGATGCCGGCTGTCATCGAGGCGGTCAAATAGTTCTCTTGGCAGCGGTTTACCGGACTCGGCGTGTCGTGAGCAACGCTCCAGCACCTCGTAGTTCCACGCAAAATTTTCCATGAATTGGCTCGGCAGTTCGACCGCGTCCCACGGGACGCCGTTGATTCCGGCAATGCTCGGATAGTCGATGCGCGTCAACAAATGATGCAGCATGTGTCCGAATTCATGGAACAAGGTCACTATGTCGTCATGCGTTAACAAAGACTCGCGACCATCTTCGGGCGGCGAGAAATTGCAGACGAGGTAGCCAACCGGTAGCGTCGCCCGACCGTTTAGATTCTTGCGGTTGATACAATCGTCGATCCAGGCACCGGTACGCTTGCCGCTGCGCGCAAACATGTCGGCATAAAAGCCGCCAATTAATTCGCCATCCGGATTGTGAATTTCGAAGTAACGTACCTGATCGTGCCAGAGTTCAACGCCGTCCTTACTGTCCAACGACACACCGTAGAGCTTGCTGGCAAGGTCGAACAAGCCGTTGATGGCTTTGTCTGCGGGAAAATATTGGCGTAGCACTTCATTCGAGATTGAATATTTCTGTTGTTTTAATTTCTCGAGCCAGAATGGCAGATCCCAAGGCTCGACAACCATATTGGCAAACGCTTGCAGCTCAGCAAGTTCCTTTTCGGCGGAGGGACGTGTGCGATCGGCGAGTTCGCTTAGGAATGCAATGACCTGCTGGGTCGACGCGGCCATCTTCGTTGCCAGCGAGTAATCCGCGTAGGTATCGAAGCCAACCAGTTGCGCGGCTTCGTGACGCAGCGCCAGAATTTTTTTGATGTTGTCACTGTTGTCCCAGTCCGGGTCAGCGCTTTGGTCTGAGCTCCGCGTCACCCACGCATGGTAGAAGATCTCGCGTAGATCGCGATTCTCCGCGTGCTTCATGACTGCGTCATAAGTCGGGTGGTCTAGCAGTAGCACCCAGCCGATTGTGGTGTCGTCGGTGTTGCGCCGTTTTGCCTCGGCAGCGGCGCGCGCTATTGCGCTGGGCGGCAGTCCCTCGAGCTCCGATTCATTGTCAATGTGCAACAGCCAGGCGTCGGATGCATCCTGCACGTTGTGACCGAAGTTGGCCTGCGCAGCTGCAAGTTCTCGCATAACGTCACGAAAGCGCTCCTTATCGGCATCCTCGAGATCGACGCCGGCCAGCCGGAAGTCCCGCAACGCATGTTCGACGACGCTGCGGCGCGCGCGGCCTGTATCCTTCGGCAGGCGGCTGTCGACCTCTGCATAGGCAGCTTGTAGACGGGCATTTTGTGATAATTCAGTGCCGTACTCGGTCAGTAACGGCAGGGCCTCGTTGTAGGCATCGCGCCAGTCACGGGAGCCGAGGACGTTTTGTAGATGGCTGACGGGCGACCATACTCGCGATAACTCGTGATCCATGTCCTCGAGCGGCGCGATCAGCGTGTCGAAGTCTGGCTCTGGGTTGTCGGACAACAGCGCATCGAGCTGCTTCCGGTGATGCGCAATAGTCTCCGTCAGCGCCGGCATGACATCGGTCGGCGAAATGTCGGCGAAGCGAGGTAATGAGGAAGTATCGAGTAACGGATTTGTCATCGACGGTGCTGATATCCTTTTCAGGCGCAGAAGCTTACCACAACAAGGTCTGGAGACCGCCACGGCGTGTACATCATAGAATCGATCAGCTGGAGAGAAAAGTGAATAATCATTTTGACGTGCTCGTCCTTGGTGGCGGTAGCGCGGGGCTCGCACACGCCCAGCGGGCAGCAGAGCATGGCGCGAGCGCCGCTGTCGTTGAGTCTGGGCCGTTGGGCGGCACCTGCGTCAATGTTGGCTGTGTGCCAAAAAAGGTCATGTGGTACACAGCGGATCATGCGCTGCATTTTGAGCATGCGGTCGATTATGGCTTCGATATCGAGGTCAACGGCCACGATTGGGGCGCGCTGAAGACGCGCAGGGACGCGTTCATAAAGCGCCTCAATGGAATTTATCAAAGCAATCTCGACAAAAGGAGCGTCGAGTGCTTCGTTGGAACGGCGGCCTTCAAGGATGCTCATACCGTGCTTGTCGGGGATGCTGAACTCAGTGCCGAGCGCATCGTTATTGCCACCGGCGGCCGACCGATCATTCCAGACATTCCGGGTGCAGAGCACGGCATTACGTCCGATGACTTTTTTGAGCTCGAGGCTCGGCCACAGCGCGTGTTGATATCCGGCAGTGGCTACGTGGCCGTCGAGTTGGCGGGTATTTTTCACTCCTTGGGCAGTGAGACACAGATTGTTGTCCGCAAAGATGGCGTCGTACGGGGCTTTGATTCGCTGCTTGGCACCGAACTAATGGCGGCGATGCGAGCATCCGGGTTGCCGGTGACGACCGGTGTCATTCCACAAGGTGTCGAGAAAGCTGAGGATGGACTAACAATGATCAGCGAGGACGGCCGTCGTTTCGGGCCGGTCGATTGCCTGCTTTGGGCGGTTGGACGGGAACCGAACAGCGAGGACCTGAATCTCGAGGCGGCCGGCGTCACACAGGACAAGCGTGGGTTCGTGCCGACCGATGAATATCAACAGACCAATGTCGAGCACGTTTTTGCGCTTGGTGACATTACCGGCCGCGCTGCGCTGACGCCGGTTGCTATTGCGGCCGGGCGCCGACTTGCTGACAGGCTGTTCGGCGGTATGGAGGGCCGGCATCTCGACTACTCCTTAATACCGACCGTCATATTCAGCCACCCGACGATGGGCTCGATAGGGCTGAGCGAAGACGCGGCGCGCAAGAAATATGGCGACGACGTCAAGGTCTACACAAGCTCGTTTACAGGGATGTTTTATGCGCTCGGCGACAAAAGGCAGCGCTCGACAGTGAAACTGATCACCGTCGGGGACGATGAAAAAGTCGTCGGTTGCCACGTCATTGGTGAGGGCGCTGACGAAATGATGCAAGGATTCGCAGTAGCGATGCGGATGGGCGCAACCAAAGCCGATTTCGATGACACGATCGCGATACACCCGACCAGTGCCGAAGAACTCGTGACTATGCGGTGATCTTCATTTGCTTCAATACGGGTGCAGTATCGGGGCGAATGCCGCGCCATAAATGAAACGACTCGGCGGCTTGTTCAACAAGCATGCCCCAGCCCATTACCGAGTTCGAAGCACCATGTTCGCGCGCCCAGAGGCTGAATGGCGTCGGTTTTAGCCCGTACGACAGGTCATAGCAAAACGTATTGGCCGAGACCGCAGCTTCCGGATACGGTGGCGTTTCGCCATGCAAACCAGCCGAGGTCGCGTTGATGATCAAATCGTAAGGCTCGGTAACCGGCACCATATTGAAGGGACACGCAGAAACGGGACCAAGTTTCTCGAAGTGTTCGACCAGCGCTTGTGCTTTATCGATCGTTCGGTTGGCAATGACTAGCTCGCGTGGCTGCATTTCAAGAAGTGGTCCGGTGATGCCGCTGGTCGCGCCGCCGGCGCCCAGAATTAGAATATTTGCGCCGTCGACGTTGACACCAAGGTTGACGGCGAGATCACGCAGTAGTCCGATACCGTCGGTATTGTCACCAAAAACCTCACCTTCCTGAAATACGAGCGTGTTGACAACGCCGGCGGTGCTGGCGCGCTCGCTGAGCTGGTCGCACAGTTTGAATACCGCGCGTTTATGCGGCACGGTAATGTTGAGGCCCCTGCCATTGGTGCGCTGAAATTGTCGAACCGCCTGCTCAAGTTTTTCCGGCGTGACCTGCAAGAGTTCGTACTGAATGTCTTGTGAGGTTTGTAGCGCGAACAGCCGATGAATCACGGGTGAGCGGCTGTGAGACACCGGGTATCCCATGACGCCATAGCGATCGATGACTAGAGTTTCATCGTGCAAACTGCGGAATCCCCGTCATCAAATCTCCATTCCAGCGGCACCGGCGCCGCCTGCCGACGGAGTATACCTACTCGGCCAGCCAACGTGCCGCATCCATTGCAAAATACGTAAGGATCGCGTTTGCGCCGGCGCGCTTGATACACATCAATGACTCGAGCACAGTGCTTCTCTCATCGAGCCAGCCGCTCGCTGCTGCTGCTCTCAACATCGCATACTCGCCACTCACCTGATAGGCGAACGTCGGCACGGCGAAGCGGTCACGTACGCGACGAACGATGTCGAGGTAAGGCATCGCCGGCTTGACCATGACGAAGTCCGCGCCCTCGTCAATATCTAGCTGCACTTCGCGCAGGGCTTCATCGCTCATGCCCGGATCGATTTGGTACGTGGACTTGTCGCCGCCAGCGAGATTGGCGGCGGAGCCAACCGCATCGCGAAACGGCCCATAGAAGCTGGACGCATACTTTGCCGCATAGGCGAGAATTAAGGTGTTTGTGTGCCCTTGTGCCTCGAGCGCTGCCCGAATTGCGCCGATGCGGCCATCCATCATGTCCGACGGCGCGACAATATCGACACCGGCGTCAGCATGCGATGACGCTTGGCGCACCAGCATTTCCACGGTCTCGTCATTGAGCACGTAGCCGGCGCTATCGATGATTCCGTCCTGGCCGTGCGTCGTGTACGGATCGAGAGCCACATCGGTGACAACCGCAAGCTCGGGGAACTGATCCTTAATCGCTTTGACCGAGCGCTGCACCAGGCCATCCGGGTTCGCGCATTCGTCACCGGTCTCGGTCTTCAGATCGCTGTTGATCACCGGAAAAAGCGCCACCGCGGGAATGCCGAGCGCGACCGCCTCAGCAAGCTCGGCTAGCAGGCCGTCGATGCTGCGGCGAGAGATCCCGGGCATCGACGGCACGGCCTCCTCACGCCCCTCGCCATCCAGTACGAACACCGGATAGATAAAATCGGCGCTGGATAAATCCGTTTCGGCGACCAGGCGACGCAGGTTTTTCGTCCTTCGACCCCGCCGAAGTCGTACTTCTGGGAACTGTCCGGGTCCGGTTGCACTCATAGCTATTCAGAAAAAGCAGGATAATTTTCGATTTTCCCTGTATTTAGGTAGGGTTTCCATGCCTTTAGTACCGTTTTCTTCAGCGGAAGTAATAAAAATCAGGTCGGGCGGGTCATCTCGAATGAATAGCAGTAATGCCGAACTGGATCGACGGCGCAGGTTTGACAGCATCGTGAGCGTTTATCACCAGGATATGTATCGCTTCGCGGCGTGGCTGAGCCGGGACAAGGCGATTGCCGAGGACGTCGTCCAGGAGGCACTGCTGAGAGCATGGAAATCGCTCGACGCGCTGCGCGATGAGGCTGCCGCGAAGCAATGGCTGCTGACCATCGTCAGACGCGAAAACGCACGATATTTCGAGCGGCGGCGTCTGGAAACGGTCGATGTCGACAACCTGACACCGTCTCAGGAGGCGTTGCTGGCGGAGGCGCCGGATGAGCAGCTCGACGATTTGCGTGAGGCGATTTACAGGCTCGACGACGATTATCGCGAACCGCTCGTACTGCAGGTCCTGATGGGCTACAGCACGAACGAGATCGCAGAGCTGATGGGGCTCAAGCAAGGTGCAATATTGACGCGCCTGCACCGCGCCAGGCTCAAGCTAAAGGAGTCAGTGCAAAGCGAGGATGCCTTGTATTGACGGAAACGAACGACATGATGACTTGTGAAGAATACAGAGAAGCCGTTGCTGCGAACCCGTTGTACGAAGGTGGAGATTCGCATGCCTCGCAGTGCCCGGCTTGTCAGGCGTTTCAGACGGACATGCAGGCGCTAGACAGTAAAATAGCCCGCGCGCTGGCGATCTCTGTGCCCGAACTCAAAATGCCGGAACTGGCGGACGTCGATTCGAGCATCGTCTCAGTCTTGCGAACGCGCAGACTGACGACGCCGGCATGGCTGGCCGTTGCCGCAACTGTCGCCATTGCTGCTGTGCTTGGTTTCAGGATGCTTGGCAATGACTTGAGCTATCCGTCGCTGGCCGACGAAATTGTCGCGCACCTCGAGCACGAACCCTATGCACTGCGAGTAACCGACAAGAGCGTCAGCGACTCTCGTTTGGCGCGCGTGATTCCGGCGGATCTTGCGACGATGGACCACAGCATCGGACTAATTACCTATGCGCAAAGCTGTGTTATTAACGGCAAGGAAGTGCCGCACCTGGTTATTCAAGGTGAGCGCGGCCCGGTGACGATCCTTCTTATGCCCGGAGAAAAAGTCGACAGTCGTCAGTCATTTTCCGGGCAGTCGATTAACGGCGTCATTCTTCCTGTCGGCGATAGCAGCATCGCGATCATCGGCGAGGACGGTGAAAATCTAAAGCGAATTGAAAATAACGTGAAGAACTCAGTGACGTGGAGCACCTGATTTTAGGCCGCGCACTGATTAATGAATGCCCACGCTAGGGCGTAACCCGGTAGGAGATAAAACGATGTCCAATAGAAAAGTTGTAAAGCCAGTTGCATTGGCGATTGGAGCGGCTCTCGCGAGCTCGTTCGCGATTTCCAGTGTTGCAAGCGCTGATACACTCGAGAGCCCGTTCACGATGTCTGCGCTGAGTGCTGGCTATATGCTTGGAGCCGGTGAAGGCTCTTGTGGCGGTGACAAGGAAGGTAAGGAAACGGAAGGCACTTGTGGTGAAGGATCGTGCGGCGGCGATAAGGAAGGCGGCGAATCGCATGACAAGGAAGGCGAAGCCGCTTGTGGTGGCGATAAGGAAGGCGAAGCTTCCTGCGGCGGTGACAAGGAAGGCGAAGCCTCTTGTGGCGGCGATAAGGAAGGTGAAGCTTCTTGCGGCGGCGACAAAGAAGGCGAAGCCTCTTGTGGCGGCGACAAAGAAGCCGAAGGCAAGTGCGGTGAAGGTTCGTGCGGAGGTTCAGTTTAATTGACTGACCATCGCTGAGCTTTACAGCCAAGATCAAGGCCCGCGTCTAACAGCGCGGGCCTTTTTTATGTGACAGCGTAAGAGACGATTTACCGACAGCGTTCCATCGGATCGAGTTCGATGGACGGTTTTCGCAGGGACGTTCCATCGAGCCGAAACGCAGCAACGCCGCGAATTCAAGTCAACGCAGTTCGGGCTTGCGGGCAATACGGATTGTGCGCTGCTGCTGAATCATTCATTGTTTCTTCAACAATTCTACGTCAGGCGATACGTGCTTGTCGGAACAAGCGGATTAGCTCACGGTACTGTTTTACTAAGAAGAAAAGCGATGAGTATCTTTAAGGAACAACTGCAGTTTGTTCGATCGCCGAAGATGACGATCGCGCAGATGGAAGGTAATTCTCGTGCGGCATTTGTGGGATTCAAACATATTTTGTTCCTCGCGCTGCTGTATGAAATCGTAATACTCCTCTGGGCTCTCGGCGGCGCCACCCCCACGTTGCCTGCCTTTCTGAAGATTCCGGACGACCAATACTATTATTATCAGCTGATCTTCGGGATTCCCCTGTTTCTGATCGTGTGGCTCCTTGCAGGGGGCATAGCCTATGTGTTGTCAAAGGCACTCGGCGGCAATGGTTCCTACGATACGATACTCGGGGGATTTGGCATCGCGGCGATTGTCAGCGCATATTTCGCCATCATTCCGGACCTCATCCAGGGTGTGTTGTGGACGACCGGATGGGTACCGTTTGCCGAATATCAGCAAGCCACCAGTCGAGGGCTACTGCTCGTCATAGTTTGGGGCTACATGCTCGCGTACGTTGTTTGCTATTTGGTGCTGTACTCCGCCACGATCCATTATTCGCAAAATCTCGGCAAACTGAAGTCCACGACTGTGGCGATAATTGCGTTCTTCGCCTCAAACAGCATTTTCATGACGATTTATCGGTAGCCGGTTGAGGCTACAAGCAGCCGAGTCAAACGGGGTTAGTGCGGGATAAGTTACAATCGCCCCGTGAAATACCGACAGCTCGGAAATAGCGATCTGAACATTTCGGAAATCGCGTTGGGCTCATGGCTGACCTACGGTGGCGGGGTTGATGCCGGCACGGCGCGGGACTGTGTGCGTCAGGCGTTTGACTCTGGAATTAACGTCATCGACACCGCAAATGTCTATGCGCACGGCGGAGCGGAGGAATTCCTCGGCGCAACGCTAAGCGATTACTCTCGCAAAGAATATATCCTCGCCACCAAGCTCTATTTTCCGATGTCCGAGAATGACCGCGGGCTTTCGGCGAAACAGATTCATAAGCAGATCGACGCGTCGTTGCTACGGCTGCGTACGGACTACGTCGACTTGTATCAGTGTCATCGCTACGATGACGAAACACCGCTGGCCGAAACCATGCAGGCTCTTACCGAGGTCGTTGCTGCGGGTAAAGCGCGTTATGTGGGTTTTAGCGAGTGGCGTGCAGAGGAGATCCAGGCTGCGCTCGATATTCCGGATGTCGTTCGATTCGTTTCCAGTCAGCCACAATATTCGATGTTGTGGCGTGATCCGGAAGCCGAAGTCATGCCGCTGTGCGCCGCTAACGGTATCAGTCAGGTCGTCTGGTCACCGCTGGCACAAGGCGTCTTGACTGGAAAATATCGCCCGGGCGATCCGGCCCCAGGCGATTCACGGGCGGCCAGTCCCGCGATGAGCGGCTTCATGGACCGGCTCAATGACAACGAGCTACTGACGGCGGTACAGCGCTTGCGGCCGATCGCCGACGAACTCGCTGCCTCGATGGCGCAGTTGGCGCTGTCGTGGGTGTTGCGTCAGAAAAACGTGGCTTGCGCCATCATCGGCGCAAGTCGTCCGGAACAGATAATCGACAATGCCGGTGCCGTGGAAATAACGCTCGATCCGGATGTGCTTGCACGTATCGACGCGGCGTTGGAGGGTTCGATCCAATCCTAGTTTTATGGCAGGCAGCTAAAGGCCAGAAGCGCTTCAGGAAAACACTTCGACATTCAATACCCGCGCCAACAGTGGTCGGCCAGTTCAGGCTCACCAACGTAAACCGACGACCATGTGGAACGCGTCATAGCCCGCATTTTCGGAAAACAATCCAGCGTTTGAGATATGCAGGTAACGTATTGCCGTATTGAGTCGGAGGTTCGGCCTCAAAAGAATCAGAAGTCCAGCGCCGACATTGGTCGTGAACGTCCATCGGCTGCCATGCGCCGGAAATGGTGTGCCGGCCGCATATTGAACGCCGCCACCCAATTCGTAATAGGGTGTAACAGAGGCACCTCGCTTATGGCGCCACTGCACGGAAAAGTCAGTGCCAAAGGAAACCCCGTCGCCGCCCGGCGCATCACCCTGCGGGGTTGCGTCAAGGTAAGAAACAACCCAGTCTTGATGCAGTGACATCCGCCCGGATTGCGCGACACAATATCCGTATAAAATGCGCCATGGGAAACCTTCGCCGCCATCGCTGGTTCCCTGCAACGGAGGCGACGCCGCCAGCTGCCGATATGGCTCGGCACAAGGATTATGCCTTACGTAAGGAATAATACTCAAAGTACGATTCGCAGTCCGGGTTTGCTTTTCTTCTGACGCATAAACGACGCCGCAGACAAAGAATGTTAGCGCGATGCAGCATCTGATCAGTTTCCCGGTGTTCATGGTATTGAGAATATTGGCACTTACACATCATAAGGGCTGGCGAGGTAATTCATCGCCATGAATGTCTAATGAAACTAAGTTAGCAACGCCGGCTTTGGGTCGTCTCACGCCGTTCGCGGGCTCTGACGCCCAACAGCGCTGTTTGCCGCTTACCCAGTAAGTCATACTCACCGATTACGGCCATCGTTGTTGTCAAGCATGCTTTACTTTACGACAAAGGAGCTAGACATATGAACGAACTAAACACAAATTCCGATGATTGGGCCGCAAGCACGGCAAAAAACACGGTTCTTCTTGTGCAGTAGAACACGTCGATAATTGGTCCATATATCGTAATTATTGTGATACCGAAGAAAAAAGCATGCTGGTAGTCTGTTTTGTTCTGTAGGAGGTTCCATGCCAAAAGCGGTTAAACGATGCAAGTGGGCCGAGGGCGTAAGCCTCGACTACATCAAGTATCACGACGAGGAGTGGGGCGTGCCGGTCCACGCCGACCGGCTGCAGTTCGAGTTCCTGATACTGGAAGGCGCCCAGGCCGGATTGAGCTGGTCAACGATTCTGAACAAACGCGCCGGCTACAGAAAGGCGTTTGCCGATTTCGATCCTGAAAAGGTCGCTCGTTTCACCAAGAAACGCGTTGAGAAGTTGCTAAGCGATCCGTCCATCGTTCGTAATCGCCTAAAAGTCGCATCTACCGTCACTAACGCGAAAGCGTTTCTCGCGGTGCAAAAAGAGTTCGGTTCGTTTAGCGATTACATTTGGGGTTTCGTCGATGGGGCGGCGATTCAAAATCGCTTCAAAAAGGATAGCGATATCCCCGCAACCTCTCCCGAATCGGACGCCTTGTCCAAAGATCTGAAGAAGCGCGGCTTCAAATTTGTTGGCAGCACGATCGTCTACGCGCACATGCAGGCCACCGGCCTCGTCAACGACCACGTCATTAGCTGTTTTCGTTATAAGCCCTGTAAGCTGCTGGCCAAATAGGCGTTGCAGGGCGGCCCGCCTTGCATTTTTGATTCGGCCGTTGGATTATTCTTGCTACCCCGTAAAAACTTCAAACAATGAGGGATTCCAATGTCTGATGAGCAATATACAAATCAAGGCACGCCGATGTCGCACTGGCTAATTGGCGGTGCCGCGCTGATATGGAATCTATTTGGCTTGATGATCTACGTAATGACGGTTAGTGCGACACCAGAAGAACTGGCCGCGCAATACAATCCGGCCGAAATCGCATTCTTGGAAGCGGTCCCGGCTTGGGCGACATCCGCGAACGCGATATCGGTCACGCTGGGTGTCATAGCCAGCGTGTTGTTAATTCTCAGAAAGTCACTTGCAGTGCCGCTGTTCATTGCGTCGCTGGCGGCGATCTTGGTTCAGGATTTGCACGCGTTTGTACTTGAAGACGTCGTTGCGATATTCGGTATGGTGCCGGTTTACATCCAGGCTACCGTGCTGGTTATTGCGATCGCGCTAATATTCTATGCGCTGTCGGCAAAAAAACGCGGCTTGTTGAGGTAAGTGCGTTATTTAACGCTAGTTACCAATAGTAACTAGCGTAAGGCCGGACAGGCCGGATGGCGTGTTATGAGAGATACCGCCGAAGTAAATCGTATTCCCGAGCAGGTTAGACCAGTCAACCGTAACGGTTTGGGTCGTGCCGGTGTTTACGAAACCGGGCCCATTGACGGTCATATTGCCTTGGTCTTCAAGCTCGCCAAAGTACCAGCTTAGCATCGTATACACAGTTCCCGAACCGCCCGCGACCTCGTCGGTGTCGAAACCGTGCACCAATATGAGATAGCGACCTTCCGCGGGTCTAAACTGGTCAACACGCTCCTGAGAGGTGGGCCCGCCGCTCTCGCCAATGCTCGCACAGGTGAGCACTGTTAACTCCACGGCATCGGCGCAGTAATAGACGTACAGATCCAAATCATCTTCGCCGTCTGTAAGTGCGTCAAACAACGCAATGCGCAAGTATAGTTGTCCCGGTGGCACGTCGAGTGTGCGTGCTGTGACGCCATTGGACGACCTGAACGAAAACGTTTTCGTCGGGTCGTTTGCGACGAAATCGGGTGTCACGAACGGCAGGTTTAGGCCATGTACCTGCGGGCTGTAGGCGCCCGTGTAACCGAACTCGACATCGAAATCGATCGAGCCGGTGCCACCAAATGATGTTACCTCGGCCGGCGCTGTCAGCGTCGTTGGTTTGACAGCAATCGGGCTGCGAACCGAGTGATCGTTGCTGGTCCAGGTCAATGAACCAAAACGCCACAGATCCAGTGGCCCGGATTGGTAGGTAATGGTGACGTCATAGCTGGCCGATTGGCCTGCTGCGAGCGCCAGCGTCGGCGGATTGACCGACACCTGCATGCCGACCGGCGCTGTAACCGAGACTACAAAGCTTGCTGCCTCGTCGCTGACGTTCGTCACACGACGCGTCACGGTCTGTTGGCTAGTGAGCCGCGATATCGCAATCGAAGGCTGATTCATGTCTCGCGGTAGCAGCGACATGCCGGCGGTCACCAACTCATCGCAACGCTCATCCGGGACGGACGTCAATTCGAACCCGCAGGCGAACGCATCGTAGTCATCGTCACCGGCGTCGTAAACGAGTCCAGGATCAAACGCGTCGTTTGGTACGATATGCCCGGCGCCGAAGTCGAACGGATTGGCGTCGAGTTCACTGTCTGACTGCATTATCGATTGCCGCGCTGAGGTCATCAGCGCGGACTTGATCGCAGCCGGGCTCCAGTTCGGGTGTGCCTGCATGACGAGTGCGGCGATTCCGGCAACGTGTGGTGTCGACATCGATGTGCCACTTAGGTAACCGTAAGTTTCATCCGGTATTCTGTTTGCGGCCTCCGGTGTGAAACCTGCGAGTATGTTGACGCCTGGAGCGCTAACGTCGGGCTTCAAAATATCCTGTACCGGACCGGGTCCGCGTGCAGAGAATGCCGCCATGACGTCGCCTGTTTCGGCTTCCGTTATGATAAATCCCTTGTCGAGAACGGCCGTGATTTCGTTGCCGGCATCAAACTGTTCGATAAAAAGATTTCCGTCAGCCTGGCCGACCATGAGCGCCGGAATATCCGACAGTCCAGTCGAGCCGTTCATCACGATTGGATCACCAGCGATGTTGTACACGACAACGGCAGTCGCACCAGCATCTTCCGCGTTGGCAACTTTAATGTCGAAGTCGCAACCGCCGCGTTGAATCAAGGCGATGTTACCGGTCATCGAGTCGTCGTTGATCAGTGCTTCACAAGCGTCCGATGTAGTACCGGCGTCGCCGTTCGCCAGCGTGTCGGTGTCGTCGTCGGCCAGTACCAGCTGTCCCTCGATCGGGTCGCGTTCTTTCAATGGTGGTGTAAAACTGGCCTCTCTGACTTTGTATTTGCCGGCGATCGCGGCTGGCGTATTGATTTGCATCGCTTCTAGTGAGGTCTGACCATCACGTGTCGACGCAGCGGCAGTAATGACCCACGGGCCGCCCGCAGGCGAACCTATTGTGCCGAGATTCGGACCCTCATTGCCCGCCGCAACGACCGTTAGCACACCAGCTTTCGCCGCCGTCATTAGTGCGACATCGTCGGGAGCGGTGATGCGCCGCATCGAGCTTCCGACAGAGTAGTTGATGATATCGACGCCGTCCGCGACGGCAGCGTCAATAGCGCTGGCGAGATCCGACGTGTTGCAGGAGGCACGCTGATCGCCGGGGCGCAACCAGCACGCTTTATACACGGCAACACGTGCGCGCGGCGCCATGCCCTGCACCGTGCCGATTTGCGTGCCGTAAATTGAAGCCGTTACGCGGTTTCCAGCCGCGGTCGTTGCCGTATGGGTGCCATGACCGTCGGTATCGCGTGGCGAGCGAAATTCGCCATCATCAATCGAGCCCGACGAATCGGCGCCGTCAATAAACCAACGCGCCCCGATCAGCTTATTGTCGCACGCGCTTGCCTCGAAACTTTCGCCCGTCTGGCAGACGCCGTTCCAATTCTCGGGCGCGACAAAAACAACGCGATCTTCGGCGCGGCTGTATCGCCGACATAGAAATTTACCCAGCAGCGAAGTTCTACCCCAGCTAATTCTGCAGAGATGCGGCCGGTCGGCTTCTTGCGTATCGCTGAGTGCTTCGTGCTCCGGATAAATACCACTGTCGATAAACGCAATGATGATGTCTTCGCCGTCAAGGCCACGCGCACCACGAAGGCCGCGTTCGGCATTGAATACGTCCAAATAATCGGGGCTGAAGTTGGTCGCCAGCGGACGAATCTCGTCTTCCCATACGTGCAGCACGTCCGGCAGGCCCTCAAGTTTGTGTGCCTGTGCCGGCGTCATGCGTGCGGCGAATCCGTTCATGCCATAGACGTAGCTGTAAATCTGTTCGCTGCCCTTGCCGGCGAGGGCGAAAACTTTTTCCTGCTCTGCAACGAGCTTCGCCGTGTAGTTCTGTACCAGTGTGCTGTTCTTATCGAAGCGCTGTCGGCCTGCACTACCCGGCGTTACTTTCTGTGCCGCTCGAGCCGCTTTGGCGTGTTGTTCGGCGGCCGCGGGCGCACGCAGTTGCACGATGTAAACCTTGGCCTCAGACGAATTGTCTGTGCTGATCAGATTGACGGGTCGAGGACTCCCCGCCGGGTCGCGCCGGCCTTCCAGATCGGCGATGCCCACTCCAGGTGCGAGCAATGCGCAAATTAGTAATAGGTGTCGAATGAGTTTCAAAGTGCACCACAAGACGCGGTTTTTTAGGCAATTTAGCACATTGCTCTGCACCCCGGCCAGCGCCGTCGGCGGGCCTCAATCGTCGCGATAGCCGCTTAGTTCGTCGGCCGTGAAGCCAACGCCCAGCCCCAAAGCGATGCGGTTAACGAAATTAAAGTAGGCTGTGATCAATGTTAAATCAAGAATGTCCCGGTCGCTCAAGCCCACCGCGCGCAGCTCGCCGAGGTCGCTCTCGGTCATTGCGCCGGGCGCCGAGGTTAGTTTCTCGGCGTGCCGGACGATGTTACTAAGACGCGGCTCAAGTGTTTCCAGGCCGTCGGCGCTGCTCAGCAGCGTAAGCGTATCTTCATCCTTGATATAGCGTCTTAAGGCCTCGGCATGATGATTGACGCAGTAGGCGCAATCGTTTTCTGCAGACACGACGACTGCGATCGCTTCGCGCTCGGCGCGGCTTAGGCCGGATTGTCCGAACATGAGAGTCATGTACAGATCGAGATGGTTACTCATCGCATTCGCGTTCAGACTGTGAACTTTGAGTATGTTTGCGACTTTGCCGCGCTTTTCGATTAGCTCGGCGTAAATTTCTGCGAGCTTTCCGTCGGCGTCATCAACTTCGATTTCATCTATCCAGGACATTTTGTTTTTCTACCGCGGTTTAGGCGGCCTCCTCTCGTCGAACTGTCGGCCAATACAAAATTATTATCAAGGTCAAGCCCATCCACAGGGGCGGCAAGGTGAAACGGCTGTAGAGGTGAAGTCATTCCAATTCTCCCAGCCAGTCACGCGAGCGTAGAAAGTCCTTGCAAAGAAGCTCCTCAGGAGACTCGGGCTCCGGGTGCCAGTCATACTCCCAGCGCACACGCGGCGGCAAGGACATCAAAATCGACTCTGTACGGCCGCCTGATTGCAGGCCGAACACGGTGCCACGGTCGTAGAGCAAATTGAACTCTACGTAGCGACCGCGACGATACAGTTGAAACTCGCGCTGTCGTTCGCCATACGGGTGTTTGCAACGACGCTTGACGATCGGCGCATAAGCCTTCATGAAGCTGTCGCCGACATTTTGAACGAACTCAAAACAGGTATCGAAGTCGGGTTCGTTCAAATCGTCAAAAAACAGACCGCCAACCCCGCGGGTCTCGTTTCTGTGCTTCAAGTAAAAATACTCGTCGCACCATTGCTTGTATCGTCGATACGTGTCGCCGCCAAGCACATCGCAGGCCGCGCAGGCCGTCTTATGCCATTCGATGACGTCTTCAATAAACGGATAATAAGGTGTCAGGTCGTAACCGCCGCCGAACCACCAGACCGGGTTATCGCCGTCATTGCCGGCATTAAAAAATCGGAGGTTTGCGTGCGTGGTTGGTACGTACGGATTATGCGGGTGCAACACCAAGGACACGCCGAGTGCCTGAAAACCCCGGCCGGCGAGATCGGGTCGCCCTTTCGACGCAGATGGCGGCAACTCGTTGCCGAACACATGTGAGAAGTTGACACCGGCCTGCTCGAAAATGCCGCCATGTTTAAGAATCCGGCTGCGGCCGCCGCCACCGCCGTCCCGATCCCATGCATCTTCCCGAAACGCCGTCTTGCCGTCGAGATGTTCGAGCTCGGCAACAATGCGATTTTGCAGCGACAGGAGATATTCTTTTACGGCGTCAATCTGGGTCATATTATTTTGGTCGCAGTAAACGGCCGTCATCAAGCATGCGAATTTCTGACGGGCCCGAAGCGGGGCCGCAATCGCCGGGCACAATGTAGTCTACTAAATGCCGGAATCGTCGATGCAGCTGAATCTTGTTGCGCACGGTCGGACCACCGGAGAAATTCGCGCTGGTCGATGTAATCGGCGACTGCACGCTGGCGCACAGCTCACGCGCGACCGGATTCGTCGTAATGCGCACCGCGAGTCCTTCGTTTGCGCCACAGAGCAGCGCATTAAGGCCAAATCCGGGCCGCGCAATCCAGGTTACGGGCCTGGTCGGGTCCGGTGCCGGCAGGCTTTCGAGGTCGGCGGGATCGATCCAACCCTGCAGTTGTTCAGGCATGGCGGCGATAAGTATCAAGCCTTTAGCGGGGTCGCGGCGCTTTATCGCGAGTATTCTCAATAGCGCACTCGGCACGTCCGGGAGACAGCCGAGGCCAAAGACACCTTCGGTTGGATACGCGATCACGCCGCCACCGAGCAATATGTCGGCGGCCCGGTTGATTGAAATCCTCATCGGACGGTGCTCGTGTTAGTCGCTATTCTTCTTGGCGGTTTTTTTCCTGGCCTTCTTTTTAGCCCTCTTCTTTTTCTTCTTCTTAGCAGGCTTTTTCTTACTCGCGGCGCTCTTCGAAGCTTTCTTGCTCGCGGTCTTCTTTGCGACTTTTTTCTTACCACGGCGACCGCGCAACGGAGCGGCGGCGAGCAGCTCCTTACACTCCTCGAGCGTAAGCGAGCTCGGCTCACGATCCTTCGGGACACGCGCATTTTTGGCTTTGTCGGTAATGTACGGACCATAACGGCCCTTCAATACCTGTATTCCTTCGTCCTCGAAATCGAGAATGATGCGCTCCAGGTCGTCTTTTTTCTTTTGCTCAATGACCTCGAGTGCGCGCGGCAGCTCGATCGTGTACGGATCATCGTCGCCCTTGATCGACACATATTTGTCGCCATAGCGAACATAAGGACCGAAGCGGCCGACACTGGCGGAGACGGGCTCTCCTGTAGCTGTCTCGCCCAATGCGCGAGGTAACTTGAAAAGCTCAAACGCTTCTTCAAGCGTAATCTCATTCATTTTTTGGCCCGGTCGAAGACCGGCGAATTTCGGTTTTTCTTCGTCGTCTTTGGTGCCGATCTGAACGAATGGACCGTAGCGGCCCATGCGCACCGTGACCGGTTTGCCACTCTTCGGATCCGTGCCAAGTTCGCGCGCCATCGCGACCTGTTCGCGCGTGACGGAGGATTCTTTTTCTTCGCACAGCTCGTGAAACGGTTTCCAGAAACTGTCGAGCAGCGGTACCCAGTCTTTCTCGCCTAAGGACACGGCATCGAGGTCGTCCTCAAGTCGCGCTGTGAAGTCGTAGTCAACGTACTGTGTGAAATGGTCGGTAAGGAAACCATTGACGATGCGGCCGATGTCGGTCGGGAAAAAGCGTTTGGCGTCCATCTCGACGTATTCACGGTTCTTCAGCGTCATGATGATGTTTGCATACGTCGACGGGCGGCCAATGCCGTACTCTTCGAGCGTTTTGACAAGGCTGGCTTCTGTGAACCGCGGTGGTGGTTCGGTGAAATGTTGTTCCGAACGGAGTTCGTCCAAGCGAATGACGTCGCCTTCAACAATTTCCGGAAGAAGTCGGTCGCCGTCGTCATCTTTCTTGTCGTCAATTCCCTCCTGATACACGGCCATGAAGCCCGGTACAACCAGGACCGAGCCATTTGCTCGGAAGCGATGTCCGTCTTGTTCCGCGCCCGCGGCCAGCTCGATGGCGACGGTGTCGAATACGGCCGGGATCATCTGGCAGGCCATCGTACGTTTCCAGATTAGCGAATACAGCTTGAACTGATCTTCGTCGAGGGCACTCTTCACCGAATCCGGCGAATGCGCCGCCGACGTCGGTCGAATCGCCTCGTGCGCTTCCTGCGCGTTCTTTGACTTGGTTTTGAACTCACGTGGCTCGTCGGGGACATTTTCTTTGCCGTAGCGTTCGGCGATGACTTCACGAATTTCGTCGACCGCAACCTGCGCGAGTGCGACCGAGTCGGTACGCATATAGGTAATCAGGCCGACGATGCCCTCTCCCTCCAGCTCAATGCCTTCGTAGAGTTTCTGCGCGACGCGCATCGTCCGTTGCGTGTTGAAGCCGAGTTTGCGCGATGCTTCTTGCTGCAAAGTCGACGTCGTAAATGGTCCGGCTGGATTACGGCGGCGCTGTCGCTTCGTCACGCTGACTGTTTTCAGCTCACCTTGCGCAGCATTCGCTATGGTTTTCTCTACTTCGCGCGCCGCGTCCTCGTTTTCGAAGCTGAATTGCTCGACTTTGTCACCTTTGTACGCAACAAGTCGTGACAGAAACGGCTGTTCCTCCTTGCTGACGTCGGCCTCGATTGTCCAGTATTCGCGTGCTTTAAACGCTTCGATCTCAAGCTCGCGCTCAACAATCATCCGCAGCGCGGGGCTTTGTACGCGACCCGCGGACAGGCCGCGCTGAACTTTTTTCCATAGCAGTGGCGACAGATTGAAACCAACGAGATAATCGAGGGCGCGACGAGCTTGCTGCGCACCCACCAGGTCGCCCGACAACTCACGAGGATTGTCAATCGCATCCTGAACCGCGGTCTTTGTGATCTCGTGAAAAACAACCCGATGTACTGGCTTGTCGTTTAAGACGTCCATTTCTTTGAGCAGTTCGATCAGGTGCCAGGAAATCGCTTCGCCTTCGCGATCCGGGTCAGTTGCGAGATAAAGCGCGTCCGATTTTTTCAACGCGCGAATAATCGCATTAACGTGTTTCTCATTACGTTCGATCATCTGATACTTCATCGCAAAGCCATTAGATGGATCGACCGCGCCCTCCTTCGGCACCAGGTCGCGCACGTGGCCATAGGACGCCAAGACCACGAAATCGGCGCCGAGGTATTTGCTGATAGTTTTCGCCTTAGCTGGCGATTCAACGATGACCAGGTTTTGAGACATGTTTGATGTGACGTTTATGGTTGAAAGATGGTGCCCAACTGAAAAACCGCGGATAGTGCCGCGGTTCAATTACATGCTTGTCAACGATGTGTCAAGAAAATCGCAAGTGCGGCCTAGGATGACCGAGCCGGATGGGCACTAGTGAACGACGCCTGTGTTCTCTTCAAAGACAAGATCTTCCATGCGCGCGTAGGCCAGTTCCTGCCCAGGCTGACTGAACAGCACCATCAGCACAACCCACTTAATCTGCTCGACGTCGATGTCCGGTGTTTCGAGCGCAAGCAGCCGGTCCAAAAGGACTTCTCGCTGCGGAGCCGACAGAATTCCAATTTGTTCCAGATAGGTAATGTACCCGCGACATGGCACGTCCAGGCGCTCCAGCTCGAGGTGATTGAAGATGCGAATTCCATGTGGCGTCTGGGTGTTGAAAGCCAGGTTGTCCTGGTGATCCGTCAGACCATCGAGCCAATCCAGTGCGCGGTCAATTTCCGCATCACCAAAGCCGGCCTTCGCCAGTTCAATGCGAAGCTCATTTTGGTCAGGTTCGGGTTCTTCCTCGGTGTCGACGTAGGTTTCAAAAAGGTACATGAGTACGTCGAGAACGTTTTCTTTCATGCCTGGAGCGGCTCCATTTCATAGAAAGAGTGAAGACCGTTTTATAAAGGGTCTAAGGATCAAGACAGTACTGCGTAGCGTCCGCCGGTCAGTTTCTCAACAATTCCGTCTAGCTCCAGGATCAGAAGCATGGAGGAAACCTCGCCAATCGTCAATCCGGATCGATCGACAAGTTCATCGATGCTGATTGGGTCATGACCGAGATGTTCGCGCAGTTTTACATACTCCGCATCATCGTATACGACGGCATCAGCCGGCGCCGTTGATTCCAGGGCGTTTTGCAGAACGTGGCCCGTCAGTGCGGCGAGTTCCGAGACGATATCGTCAGCCGAATCGACGAGCTTGGCTCCGTCGCGGATCAGCCTATGGCAGCCGCGCGCGAGTGGATTTTGGATAGAACCCGGTAAAGCAAATACTTCGCGACCCTGTTCGGCGGCCAAGCGCGCCGTAATCAGCGAGCCACTGTGTTTCGCCGCCTCGACGACCAATGTACCGAGCGACAAGCCACTGATGAGCCGGTTGCGCTGCGGAAAAAAAGGTTTTCTGGGTTGCATGCCGAGCGGATACTCGCTAACTACAGCCCCGCCCTTGGCGATTGCCTCCGCGAGCCCGCGATTGCGCGCGGGATAAATGATATCGATGCCGTGACCGAGAAATGCGACCGTGGGTGCGTTCGCGTCAAGGGCGCCACGATGTGCCGCTGCGTCAATGCCGGCGGCGAGTCCACTGACAATGCAAAATCCGCTCGCTCCCAAATGTCGCGCGAACTCGAATGCATTGCGTGCGCCCCCGCTAGTGGGGTTTCGGCTGCCAACAATCGCAAGAGCCGGCAGGTGCAGAACCGATGGGTCTCCCTTGATATATAAAAGGAGTGGTGGGTCATTCAGCTGAGTTAGAAGTTCGGGGTAGTCGCTGTCGCCAAGCGAAATAATCGAATGATCGTCGGCCTGCAGCCATTCCATGGCGCGCGCATCGAGATCTCTGGCAGGCTTACTCATAAGACCGAATAATACCGCCAACGACGTGACGATTGCCGCGGCAATCTAGGTCGATGATGGGAATTTGTTCTGATGTAGGCGGTAAGAAGGGCCGCTAGTACTCGGTTTAGAACCTGATGCGCGTTATCGTATGCTGGGATTGACGGCGCCGCCGTGATTCGCTCGCGTACAGCGATTCGCCCCGCCGCCTTCTTATCGTCATGGCTCGGTGCCTTGCGCTTTACTTCCGATAAGAAGGCTGCAGGGCGAAGCTCAAAGCACTTTAGATCGGATTACGCACCGCGTCGTGAATATGAATAACCTCGGTCGCCTCCATGACCAAACCGTATCCGATCTCGTCGTACACCTTGAAGACCATTACCGTGCCGGCAGCCTCATCGGGCAACTTGACGCTGCCGCCACCAATACGGTCTTTGATCTTTTCACCGTATCGAAAGACAGTCAGCACATCGCCAGCAGCAAGGCCGTCACGAGAGCCGCGATTTAATACGACAACCTGATACTGGCCAATCTGCGTGACGCCATCAACGACCGAGATAATGCGACCGTCGATTTGGCTGCTAGGTGCCTTCGGGAAGAAGTTTAATGGGATGTCGATTGACTCGGGAATCAGACGATCACCTTGGCTAGCCTCCCGCGTCGTTTCGTTGAGCCGAATGGTCGCTGGGTCGCCGCCACGACGCATCGTACCCTGACCAACCCAAAGACCTTGGTAGCCAACGACGCGATTATCGTCGGGGTCGACAAGTGGGTCGCCTATTTTGATAACGCCGAAGCGCGTGCCGACCGGATCGGGACCGGTGCCACGAACATAGACCTCATTTCCGGCCGCCGCGACCAGATGAGCGCCACGCGACGACAGCAGGTACGGTAAGGAATCGGCTTCGCCCTTTTCGAGGACGACTCCAGTGGTCAGAAACGAAGCAACAGCCTCGTAAGGAATACTGTTGATCGCTTCCGTTAGCGGCGTGACCCGAGCTTGCGGAGACAATCGATAGGTCGATGCTCGAACATTGGTTATGCGTGGCTGACCGTCAATGGAAACCAGACCGAGAACGTCACCCGGGTAGATAAGGTGCGGGTTCTCGATGTCAGGATTGACGTACCAGATTTCGGGCCAGAACCATGGATCTTTAAGAAACGTCGCGGCGATATCCCACAATGTGTCCCCGACCTTGACGACGTATTCATCGGGATGACCGGATGCGAGCGGCACCGGTTCGCCAACGCGGACCAATGCAGGCTCGTAGCTGTCGGTAGTAGCCCCCGAGTTCATGGAACTCGAGCCCGCTGGCGCTGGCGCGCTCGTCGTGACTGGCGCGGCGCTGCGCGGCTCATCGTCACCCCCAAACGGGTTCAGCGAGCATGCTGCTAACGTCGTGGACACGGCAACGGCGGCAAGCCGCAACCAGTTATTCAGGCTGTCAATCTTATGAAACATGATGTCTGGAGCGCTCCGTGTCGTCGTGCAATCGTGTGGTTTCTCGGCGTTGCTATAATATGTCGCCCCAGGGTGGTCGAGGCTGCCAAATACGTCACATTTCCAGCCCTGGAGTCGGCTGTGCGGACCGAAAATCTGCGCGCATTGTCTGACATCTTATTTAATTAAGTCAAACATTTAGGCGATTTTTGTAGATAAGATCACTAAAAGCTGATGCTTTTAATATGTCAGTTCGACCCTATATTCAGTCCCGTTCGGCCAAATGGCACCAGCAATATTATGACAAAACTGACAATTTTGGAGTTTCCGGACCCCCGGCTCAGAAAAAAGGCGGCCCCGGTAGAGGTCGTCGATGATGACTTGCGCGCTCTAATCGACGACATGTTCGAGACGATGTATGCCGCGCCAGGTATCGGTCTTGCGGCGACCCAGGTTGACGTGCACAAACGCTTGCTCATCACAGATGTGTCGGCCGAAAAGACGGAGCCGTACGCGCTGATAAATCCGCAGATTCTTGAAAAGGACGGCATCGCGGTAACCGAGGAAGGATGTCTTTCAGTACCCGGATACTATGAAGAGGTCGAGCGTGCCGAGCACATTAGAGTGTCTTTCCTGAATCGCGACGGCGATGAGGTCGAGATGGCGGCCGAGGGATTGCTCGCTGTTTGCATTCAGCACGAGATGGATCATCTTGAGGGTAAGCTTTTCGTTGATTATTTGTCCGAGGCGAAACGCAGTCGAATTCGTAAGCGTCTTGAACGCGACCGCCGGCATCATTCGGCCGCGGCGGTTATGTGACTGACGCGAATTCCTGACGAGCATGAATAATTCCCGAGTGCTTTTTGCCGGCACACCGGCGTTTGCACTTATGCAGCTGCAGGCTCTTTGTGAAAGTGGTTGCATTCCCGTGGCTGTGTTAACGCAACCGGACCGGCCGGCTGGTCGCGGTAAAAAACTGACCGCCAGTCCGGTCAAAAAGTATTCGCTTGAGCAGAATATTGCGGTGCTGCAGCCGACAACTTTGCGTGACGAAGAAGTCGTTAAACAACTCGCGGCTTTAAAGCCGGATTTGATGATCGTCGCAGCCTATGGGCTGATTCTGCCGCAAGCGGTGCTCGATATTCCCAAGCAAGGCTGCTTGAATGTACACGCATCTTTGCTGCCTCGTTGGCGCGGCGCGGCGCCGATACAGGCCGCGATTTTGGCGGGCGACGAACAGACAGGAATTAGCCTGATGTCGGTGACCGCCGGGCTCGACTGCGGTCCCGTATTTGCAACGGCCGCAATCGATATTGGTGCGCATGAGAACGCAGGCGCGCTACACGATCGACTCGCGACATTGGGTGGCGAGCTATTGCTGCGCGAACTTGCTGCGATCCTGGACGGCAAACTGGAAGCGATTGCGCAGGACGAATCCCGCGCGACTTATGCCGGCAAGATCACTTCGGCAGATGCGCGGCTTGACTGGTCGCGGCCGGCCGACGAGCTGGCGCGCAGCGTGCGAGCCTACAACCCGGTGCCAGGTGCCTGGTTTATGCACGACGATGAACGAATCAAATGCTGGCGGGCAACGATGACAGACGACAGCGGTCCGCCGGGGAAGGTCGTCGATGTGACGAAAGACAGCGTCGTCGTTAGCTGCGGCACGTCCGCGCTCGCGATGCAGGAACTGCAACGCCCGGGCAAGCGTGTCATCAATGCCACTGCCGTCGATTCGCAGCTCAAGCTCGCTGGCACGACGCTGAGCTGAGCCAATGCAGACCAGCAAAAAGGGCGCGCGCGTCCGGGCGGCCGCGGCAGAAACTGTCGATGCCGTCGTCAGCTCGGGCCGTTCACTCGACGATGCCCTTGCAGCATTCGAAAAACGCATAGCTCCAGACGATCGACCTCTGCTACGCATGCTCTGTTTCGGTTGTGTGCGACATCATTGGCGTCTGCAGGGTTGGATCGATGAATTGCTTGATCGGCCACTGAAGAAGCGCGATAGCGTTATTCGTGCGCTGCTTGCTGTCGGGCTATTTCAGTTGATCGAAACGCGCATTCCGGATCACGCTGCAGTTTCGCAAACCGTCGAGGCGGCGCGCTTACTTCGGCAACCGAAATACGCCGGACTATTGAACGCGATATTGCGGCGCTTCATGCGCGAGCAAATGAGTGAGCAGCCGCCGGCAAGCGATCCGGCGCGCTACGATCATCCGGAATGGCTGATTGCGGCAATTAGGAGAGACTGGCCAGACGACTGGGAAGGGATTCTTGCGACGAATAATGAGCGTGCGCCAATGTGGTTGCGCGTCAATCGGCGCCGTGGCTCGCGGGAGTCGTATCAGCAGCGCTTGCAGGCGGCGAGTATTAGGGCCTCGTCGATGCCTGGCCTCGACCAGGCACTACGACTGCACGAACCCGCGCCAGTCATCGAGTTGCCGGGGTTCGCCGCGGGTGATGTTTCAGTCCAGGACGCCGCTGCGCAGATTGCGGCGCCGTGGCTGCTCGGAAATTGCAGTGGCCGATTACTGGACGCGTGCGCAGCGCCAGGAGGGAAGAGTGCACATCTACTGGAACTAGGTGCTGGCGGTGATGCTCTGACTTGTATTGATATTGATCCTGGCCGGCTGCAGAGCGTCAACGAAAACCTGCGACGTCTCGATCTGACTGCGACCGTTCGCGCTGGCGACGCATCGAAACCTGGTGAGTGGTGGGATAAGAAACCGTTTGACGGCATTCTGCTCGATGCGCCTTGTTCGGCCAGTGGCGTAATTCGGCGCCACCCGGACATCAAACTACTACGCCGCGCCACCGACATCGATGTGCTGGCACGCCGGCAGGGCGAGATCTTGAGCGCGCTTTGGCCGCTGCTGGCCCCGGGTGGGCGCTTGTTGTATGTGACCTGTTCGGTTCTGGCAGACGAGAATGACGCGGTTGTCGGCGCGTTTCTCGATGCATGCGAGGATGCACGGGAAGACGACATGTTGCAAAATAACAACATCCGCGATGTAATGCGCCGCAAGACTTTCGGGTACCAGATTTTGCCCGGTACGGCCGCCATGGACGGGTTCTACTACGCCTGTCTCGTAAAGACTCCTTGAACAATGTCGATAGCCCCAAACCACACACCGAATTCACGACGGCCTCGAATCGCCACGATATTGCTGCTGTGGTTTGCGGCGACGAGTTTGGCGCAGGATCCAATCGAGCGCGAGGGCTATTTCGAAGTACGTTCGGCGGCAACGGTGCTGTCCGACGGCGTGCACCTGCTCGACTCGCGTCTGCAACTGGTGCTATCCAGCGAGGCGCTTGAGGCGCTGAATAGCGGCGTACCGCTAACGATTGAACTGCAAATGCAGGTTATCCGTGTGCGCCGATTTTATATGGATGCGCTGGGCGCCGAATTGCAAGTGCGCTTCGAACTTGAGTATCGACCGCTAAGTCAGCGATACATCGTCCGCAATCTCAACAGCGGTCACCAGGATTCATTCCCAACCTTGTATTCCGCGCTGAACAATCTGGGTCGCATTACCGACCTGCCGATCATCGACGATGCATTGCTCGAGGCCAAAAAGAAATACCGCATACGCGTGCGAGCGATGTTGCAAACACAGCAATACCCAGCACCGCTGCGACTGTTGTTCTTCTGGCGCAGCCAGTGGCAACTGCAAAGTGAATGGTACGAATGGAATCTAGAACGGTAAAACGAGCAATCATTACACTAATCGCCATGACCGGCATCGGTCTGGCGCTCGTTGCACTGTTTTTACTAAGCCGTACCGCACAGAACTCCGAGGACTTCGGACGTCTGCACATCGTCATCTTGTCAATCAACGCGGTCGGTGTGCTGGTGCTGTTCGCACTTCTGGTCGGTAACCTGGCTCGGCTGCTTCGTGAGTACCGTACCAATGTTCCGGGCGCGAAACTCAAAGCACGAATCGTTGGCATGTTTGTCGGTCTGGCGGTTTTACCTTTGTTGGTCGTTTTCTATTTCTCGTATCAGTTCATCAATCGAGGCATCGATTCCTGGTTCAATGTGGAGGTTGAAGAAGGCCTCGATAATGCGCTGGAATTAAGCCAGGCTGTGCTCAATATTCAAAAGCGTGAGTACTTGTACGCAACTCAGCAGGCTGCGCGACGATTGAGCACAGTCAATGAACGGCAATTCGTTCTTGAGCTCAGCATGCTTCGGCGCGAGAGCGGCGCAAGCGAGATGACATTGTTTGGCGCAAATGCGCGCGTCATTGCGACGAGTTCGGACAGTTCGTCGGCATCGTTGCCAAAGCCGTTGAGCGAAGAACTGATTCTGCAAACGCAGCAGAATCGACCGTTCGTCGACTTGTACCCGCTCGAAAACGGCCGTTATGAAATTCAAACGGCGGTGTTGTTTACTGTTCGCGGGCGCGCGGAACCGGTGGGCGTCATCCAGGCGTTTTTCCCGGTTACCGAACGGCTGGGTCGTATGATTAACGCGGTCGAAAAATCTATATCCGAATACCAACAAATGGTGTTCTTACGTGAGCCGCTAAAGAGCACACTGTCCTTAACGCTGACGGTCGTGCTGATGATCAGCTTGCTTGCGGCAATTTACGGTGCGTTCGTATTGTCGAGACGCCTCGTCGCACCGATTCAGGACCTCGTTGCCGGCACGCGAGCAGTTGCCAAAGGCGATTTTGACACTCGCCTGCCAACACCATCGCGTGACGAAATCGGCTTTCTTATCAGTTCATTCAATGACATGACGCAGCGTCTGGCGACGGCTCGTCGCGAGGCAAGCCTGAGTCAGGCGTTGGTCGAGGCTGAGCGCGCCAACCTCGAGGTTATTCTTGCCAGACTCTCCACCGGCGTTGTTGCACTCGATGCCGATCTGACGGTCCGAACCGCGAACCAGGCGTCGGGCGCCATCCTAAACGTCAATTTGGAGAATCGGATTGGAGAGCAGTTAACGGATATTGCCATTAACCAACCACTGCTCGATCAGTTTGTCGATGTTGCCAAAGTACATCTTGATGCCGGCGAAACCGAATGGCGCGAACAGATCGTATTGCGCGGTGAAGTCGGCCGTCGAGTATTAACCTGCGCATGCACCACGCTGCCGTCTGATGAAGACACGCCCGCAGGTTATGTGATTGTGTTCGACGATATCACCGCATTGTTGCAGGCACAGCGCGACGCCGCCTGGGGCGAGGTTGCTCGACGTCTGGCGCACGAGATCAAAAATCCACTGACACCGATTCAGTTATCCGCCGAACGCTTGCGTCGCAAATACCTAGAGTCTATGAACGAAGACGAAGCGCAGATTCTTGATCGAGCAACACACACGATTGTGCAGCAGGTCGAAGCGATGAAAGAAATGGTGAACGCATTCAGCGACTATGCGCGTGCGCCGGACATCGATATTGGTCGATTTGATCTCGACAAACTCGTCCATGAAGTTGTTGATCTTTACCGCACGCAGGAGCCGGATGTCGACATCGTCGTATCGTCCGATCCGACGATGCCATTAATCGAAGCGGACGTCGGCCGCGTACGACAAATATTGCATAACCTGTTGCGGAATGCGGCGGAGGCACTTGAGCATACGAAGGACGGCCGCATCGATGTGCAGGTGTGTGCAGCAGAAATAGACGGCATCGATATCGCACAGATTCGAGTCGAGGACAACGGACCGGGATTCAAGACCGGCTCGGTTAGCCAGGTGTTCGATCCGTATGTAACAACCAAGCCCAAAGGCACGGGCCTCGGGCTCGCGATCGTTAAGAAACTTGTCGACGAGCATATGGGAACAATTCGGGCAGAAAATCGCAAAAACGGCGGCGCGCTCATCAGCATTCGCTTACCGAAGGATGAGGCGGCGCGCGAAGCGATGATTGCCAAGGGTTTAGGACGACCCGAACAGAGGAGGGAAAGAGCGTGAGTCAGGTACTGGTAGTCGATGATGAAGCAGATATTCGAGCGCTGATATCCGAAATTCTCAGTGAAGAAGGCCACGGTGTCACGGTTGCGGCAAACGCGGAAGAAGCGCGTTCCGCGCGTGGGGCATCGAAATTTGACCTAGTGCTGCTCGATATTTGGATGCCGGATACCGACGGCATTACGTTGTTGCGTGAATGGTCGGACACTGGCGAGATGAATTGTCCGGTGGTGGTTATGTCCGGTCATGGCACGGTCGACACGGCGGTAGAAGCGACCCGACTCGGCGCATTCGATTTTGTCGAGAAACCGCTGTCGCTCGCCAAGCTGTTAAGAACAGTTGAGGGCGCTCTCGACTCCGCCGGAACGACTGCGATGAAAGCGCGCAGCATGTTGCCATCGTTGCTGACGCCCGTCGGCCGCAGCGAGGTGATGCAGTCGTTGCGCGAAAAAGTACAACAGTACGCGCGACATGACGCGAGCGTGCTTCTGAGCGGTGAGACGGGAACCGGTCGAGGTGCATTTGCACGCTACATGCACGCGCTGAGCCGACGCGCGGAGGAACCGTTAACAAGCGTGACCACCGCGTCACTGACCGAGAGTAATGTCGAAGAACAGCTGCTCGGCAGCGAATCTCAAGGCCAGATCAATGCTGGCGCATTCGAGCGCGCTGCGGGCGGCACGCTGATTATTGACGAACTCGCCGATCTAAATGCGACTGGGCAGCGAATTCTCTTGGGCGTGCTTGAGGATGGCAAATTCACGCGCGTAGGTGGTACCGAGCCAGTACGGCTCGAAGCGCGCGTTGTCGCAACCGTTAGCGCCGACTATGACGCAAGAATTGAGGCAGGTGAGCTGCGCCGCGATCTGTTATCGCATCTACAAATACTTAGTCTCAAAGTGCCGCCACTTCGAGATTATGCTGAAGACGTGCCGGAATTACTGACCTACTACGTAGATAAGCTCGTCGATTCGGAGGGTTTGTCGTTTCGCCGGTTCGGCGTTGCGGCGCAGAATCGACTGCGCAATTATCCGTGGCCAGATAATGTTCGGGAACTCAAGAACCTGGTGCGGCGCCTGTTGCTCACGGGGTCCGATGCCGACATATCGCTGCAGGAAGTTGAAGCAGAAATCAGCAGCAGCGCACAAACGGATGAACCGCTTGTGAAGCAGGACCTGCTCGCGTTGCCGCTACGCGAAGCACGCGAACAGTTCGAGCGCACGTATCTACAACAACAACTGGTTCTTTGCGATGGCAAGGTCGGTCAGCTTGCCAAGCGAGTTGGGATGGAGCGAACGCACCTGTATCGTAAACTTCGCTCGCTCGGAGTCGATTTTAAGTCGATTAGTTCTGACGACTAATAAATAGCCGGTCAATGTAATCACACCACGCTGGCGTGTCGATAGGCGGTACTGTGGTATCGTCGCGGACGCCGAGCTTGAATTCAATTACCGACTGCCACTCGGCGGAGCCGTGGTCCGGTCCGTGGCCCATACCGTCGCCGCTCGACACTTTCGATTCAAGCAACCAGTACCAAGCCTCCGTGCAGGGCGCCGGCCCGCCTTCGCCGAAACTGCTTTCGTCAAACGTTCTTTCGGCAACCGGCGGCCGGTCGGCAGGAAGAATTTTGCCGTCTGCTTGAAACAATAGTCCCGGCTTGCCAAAGTCTTCAGCACTTAGTCGTCGTAGCAGGCTCAGCGCGCGATTCGTCGCGTCAATCGACGGGCCCGCCGGCCTGATTTGTACGGTCGAAACAATCTCGCCGTCGACGAAATGGCCGGCGCCATCAAGCGTCGTAAAGAGTATTGGAGCAACGCCCTTGATTCCGGCAACGCTGATGCCGTAGTAAGTCGCGAAGTTGCCAAGGCTGTAGGCGATTAGACGGCCCTTGTAGCGTTCCATTGCGCGCACGACGTGCGGGCCGTGGCCGATGACCAGGTCGGCACCGGCATCAACCACCGCGCGTGCGAAGCGCACAACGTCACCGCGTGGCTCACCGTAGTATTCTTCTTCATCAAACGGAATGCGAGTGACATCGCGACCTTCGGCGCCACCGTGGAACGAAACGATGACGATGTCGTGCGAGCTTACATACGTTGAGACATTTTCCACCGCATACGCATAGTCGAGCATCATGTTTGAGTTCTTGGTGACGGCGTAAGCCAGTACGGCCACCTTCAGGCCATGCACTTCGAATGCTGCAAACTCGCCGATGCGCCCGGAATGATGAATGCCCACCTGGTCGAGTGCCTGCATTGTGGACGTGCGGCCTTCCTCACCAAAATCACGAGCGTGATTGTTCGCGAGGCTTAAGACGTCAAAGCCTGCTGTACGGTATAGCTCGGCATAGCGTGTCGGGCTGCGAAACAGGTAACAAGCATTCGGGTTGCTGCACTTTTTCCCAGGCTCTCCACCATCAAGGAGCACACCTTCGAGATTACCGAAAGCAACATCGGCAGCGGACAACCACGGTGTTACAGCCGCAAAAAAGCTGACGCCATCGTCGTCTGGAAGATGATTATTTGGATAGTCGGTGCCAATCATCATGTCTCCGACGGATGCGATCGTGATGCGAAGTTTTGACTTGTCGGGTTCTGGCGGCGGCGCGACCTCGATGCCTGGCGGGGCGACAACCGGAGGTGGTTCGTCTTGTGTGGGTTCTGGTAACGACGTTGTTGTTTGGCAGCCTACCAACATAAGCAGCGGCAGGTTAAGAATTGCCTTATGTGCCCTAGTTGCCAAGACGTATTCGTAGCGCATCGATCTCGGCCGCCCTTAGGCGACTGCGCAGCATGTTCAGTTCATCGAGGTCGTCCGTCGGGCCGATGCGTACGCGATGGTAAGTCTTGTCGTCAATTGTTACGCGCTGGATAGACGATTCGATGCCCTGCAACGCCAGTTCCGCACGGCGCCGATCGGCGTCCACATAGGCTGTAAAGGAGCCGACCTGCAGAACATAGACCCCAGGGTCGACGACCGCCTTCGGCTCAATATCGGCTGCAACGTCGGGTTCTTGCTCTGGGATGATGACCTCGAAATTTGGTAGTACATCGTAAAAATCGAAGCGGCTCTTTTTCGGTTCTGCGGATGCGGCTGCGCTTTTTTGTTCGTTGTTGTCATCCAGTGCGCTGTCGAGACTGGCGGGTTCGCGTGCCGCTGCTATTGACGTATTGTTGGGTCGCCGATCATTGACCCAGACTGCCGCTGCAACCGACAGGCCGATCGCGAGGCCGAATAAGCCGTAAGCCCAGCCGGGGTATTCCTGATTTGTTCTGGCCTTGGATCGAGTTTTTCGACGCTTTCGACGTTTGGCCATTACATGGACTCCGGTGCTGATACGCCAAGAATTGCAAGCCCGTTTGCGATGACAATCCGGGTCGCGGCGCAAAGCGTCAGGCGCGCATCACGAATTCGTGCATCGTCGACAATGAAGACGTGCGCGTTGTACCAGCTATGGAAATCATTGGCGAGATCTCGCAGGTAGTGCACGAGATGTTGCGGTGCGCGATTGTTCGCCGCCAGCTCGATTACCTCCGGATAACGACTGAGCGACGTTAGCAAGGATTTCTCCTGCGATTCTGTCAGCGCATCCAGGTTCTTCTGTCCGTTCGTTCCGTCGTAGCGCAGCTCTTTTTCCCGCAACTGGCGGAATACGCTGGCAATACGCGCGTGCGCGTATTGAATGTAATAGACTGGATTGTCGTTTGATTGTGATTTCGCGACATCGAGATCGAAGTCGAGGTGCTGATCGTTCGATCGTGAAACATAGAAAAAGCGCGCTGCATCGTTGCCGACTTCGGCTCGCAGCTGCCGCAAGGTGTCGAACTCGCCGCTGCGCGTCGACATTTGCATTTTCTGACCGCCTCGATACAGCGTAACGAACTGCATAAGCTCAACTTCGAGATCGTCGCCCTCGTAGCCCATTGCTTTTAGGCCGGCGCGAACGCGTGTCACGTAGCCGTGATGATCAGCACCGAGAATGTCCAGAAGATGGTCGAAGCCGCGCTCGCGCTTGTCAAAGTGATAGGCAATGTCTGACGCAAAATAAGTCTTAGCCCCGTTCTTACGGACGACGACGCGATCTTTTTCGTCGCCGAACTGTGTCGCTGGGAACCACAATGCCCCATCCTTCTCGTACAATATGTCTCGCTCTTTGAGCACGTCGATTGCGGCATCGATACGACCTGATTTCTCCAGGCTCTGCTCCGAATAACGGCTGTCGAAACTTACGCCAAATTCGGTAAGATCGTCTTCGATATCGACAAGAATCGACTCGAGTGCCTGCTGGCGAATGCGGTCGAATCCTTCGTTGCCGAGCAGACTCTTTGCTTTCTCGATAATCGCTTCGATGTACTCTTCCCTATCACCCGCGGGCGCATCGTTCGGCAAGCCGTCGTTGACGTCGTCGGCCGAGACTGGCGCAATTCCATCGGTATCGATGTTCTCGGCAATGTCGCGTATGTAATCGCCGCGATAGCCACCCTGCGGGAACGCAACATCGATGCCTTGGTTCTGCAATAGACGTATCCAGACGCTTGCGCCGAGGATGTCCATCTGCCGACCACCGTCGTTGACGTAGTATTCACGGCTGACCGGGTAGCCCATCGCTTCAAGCAGATTGCCGATCGTCGCGCCATAGGCAGCGTGGCGACCATGACCGACATGCAGTGGACCGGTCGGATTAGCCGAAACGAATTCGAGCAAAATTTTCGGGCCGTCTCTCGTCGGCTGTCGGCCGTACTCCTCGCCCTGCTCGAGAATAGCTACGACTTCGGCATGAAACGCGGCTGGACTCAGGTAGAAGTTGATAAAACCGGGACCGGCGATCTCGACCTTTTCGATGATGTCGCTGTCCGGCAGCACATCAATAATATTGTTCGCGATCTCACGCGGGTTTTTTTTCGTCGGTTTCGCAAGACGCATCGCAATGTTTGTCGCGAAATCACCGTGCGCGGCGTCACGGGTGCGTTCGACTGTGCTTATCGTCGATAGGCTCTTCGCTGCAGCGGAGAGCTCCGGCAGCGACGCTAGCGCGTCAGACACGAGATTGGCGACAAGGGACTTCATGAGCGGACCGGGATTCTACAGCGTACAGCCACGAAATAGTTAATCACGATAGTTAATCACGGCTGGGTCAAAATAGTTCGATCGGGTCGACGTCGATAGACCAGCGTACTCTGCGCACCGCCGGCTCTGATTCAAGGGCCGGCCGAAGTTGTCGCAGCAGAGCGTGCAGCGCTTTGCGGTCACCGGTTTGCAACAACAGTTGGGCACGGTAGCGACCGGCCTTGCGCGCCATAACAGCGTCGACCGGTCCCAACAAACGAACATCGGTTATGCTGACTTCCTCGGATAGACGCTTGGCTGTGTTTAGGAATGCGTGCGCATCGACGCGCTTGTGGGCGGCCGCACGAATCAACGCAAGGTGCGAATACGGTGGCCAATGCGTAGCCGCACGTTCTTCCAGAGCGTCTGCAGACACGCCGGCATATCCGCCGTCAATCAATCGGCGCCAGAACGGATGTTCGGGAAACGCCGTTTGAATGAGCACTTCGCCCGGAATATTTTCGCGGCCGGCACGTCCGGAAACCTGAACGATCGACTGTGCCATGCGTTCGTCGGAACGGAAGTCGGTACCAAACAATCCTTGGTCGGCATTAATAACACCAACCAGTGTCAGCTTTGGAAAATGATGCCCCTTCGATAACATTTGCGTGCCGACAAGAATTTCGGCGTTGCCGAGAGTCGCCTCGGACAAGGCCTTATCAATGGCGCCGCGGCGTTGCGTGCTGTCACTGTCGATGCGCTTGATCGTTCGCCCCGGCAGGCGGCGGATCAGTGCTTCTTCAAGCCTTTCGGTGCCGGCACCGAGCAGTCGCACAGCGCTGCCGCATTCGCTACAAGTATCATCCAGCGGCCGCGCATCGGCACAGTGATGGCAGCGTAGTTGTTGTGCGCGAGCATGTACCGTCATCCGCGAATCGCAGCGGCGGCACTCGGCGACGTGACCACAAGCGGGACATATCAACGTTGGTGCAAAACCGCGCCGATTTAGAAATAGCAGCACCTGTCCATTGTTTGACAGGTGCTCTGTAATCGCTTTGGTCAGAACATCACTAAGCGAATCTTCTGTCGGCGTGCGGCTTACGTCAATGATACGCATCACCGGCGGCCGAGCTCCGCCCGCCCGTCGCGGTAACAACAGGTGTGTGTAATTTTCGTCACCGCAATGTTTAAGCATTTCGAGTGTCGGCGTCGCTGTACCAAGTACGATAGGAATCGCCGAGTGATTGGCGCGCGCGATGGCGAGATCTCTGGCGGAATAGCGAAGACCTTCCTGTTGCTTGAACGAATGATCATGCTCCTCGTCAACAATGATCAGCTTGGCATTCGGCAGCGGTGTAAACACGGCCGAGCGCGTGCCGACAACAAGTCTTGCTTCACCGGAGCGTGCTCGTCGCCACGCAGATAGACGCTCGAGATCAGAGAGCCCGGAATGCAGTAGCGCCGGCTCCAGTCCCAATCGCGAACGAAATCGAGACACAAGTTGTGGGGTCAGCCCGATTTCAGGTACCAACACGAGTACCTGATCGTTGTTGTCGAGCACGTCTTCAATTAGATGCAGATAAACTTCTGTTTTGCCGCTGCCTGTTACGCCGTCGAGAAGAAACGCGGCAAAACCGCTTGCGGTTCGAACCGCGGTAACCGCGGCCTGCTGCTCATCGTTGAGTTTTGGGCCGGCGGCAGGCACGAGATCGTGCACCGGGTCTTTGTTGTCGGCGCGCCCCTCAAAACGGGTGACAAGACCCTTTTGCAAAAGCGGCTTTGCCACTCGACGCCAATTTGGTAATGCTTCGGTAAGCGCTTCGACGTCGATGCCATTGCCAGCCGCGTCCGCGAGTACCGTCAAAAGCTCTGCTTGCTTCGGGGCACGTTTTGCCAACAGCTCGATGTCGGCATTGCTGCCGGTATCACTTATTGCAATGAACTCGACGCGCGGATGCAGCGCCCGACCCTTGCGCAACAGGGCCGGCAGTGCGGCAGCTGCAACTTCGCCAATCGGGTGGTGGTAGTAGTCGCTGGTGAAGCGGATCAACCACAAAGCCTCGTCGGAAAGCAGCGGTTTGTCGTCGAGCACCGCGTGCGCACGCTTGATCTGAGGAAACGGGATGCCACTGGTGTCACTGACGCCAACAACGAGGCCGACCACATCGCGGCGCCCGAACGGTATCAGCACCCGGGCTCCGGCCTGGACGCGGCTGTTGCCCGCCGGCGGCAGATAGTCGAAAAGCCGCGAAAGCGGCACATTGACGGCGACGTTGAGGATCGATTCTTGGGTCAAGAGTGCCTTAAAAACAATGGGTTAGACTACAGCGACACGATAGGATTTTACATAATGTCAGTGTCTGAATACGCTCCATTAGCTGTCAACCGGATTGTCGTCCAGACGTTATTTTAGCTAGGACACGTTAGATGACCTCGTGATGGAGTCAAGAGGGCAAAAGGGATGCGCACTTTGAACGCCACAGCAGGGAGAGCTGCCTCATGAGCGCCTACGTCGGTGTTTTTGCGGTATCGTCGCCCTGCGAGCAATCGACGGGAGCGGAAACGCTGCAGACCGAACGGCAACTGAATCTGTTCTTCGCCGAAGTGGAGCGACGTGCTCTGCGAATCGCAGAAATTGCGGTGCGTGACAGAGACGACGCGCTCGATCTGGTGCAGGATGCGATGATCAAGCTCGCGCGAAACTACATGGCGCGGCCCACCGATGAATGGACGCCGCTATTCTACAGGATTCTGCAAAATGGAATTCGCGATTGGCATCGGCGTCAAAACGTTCGTAACCGCGTGATGGTCTGGTTCGGACGAGGTGCAAAGGATGATTCGAGCTACGATCCAATCGTCGAGGCGCCTGATCCCAGCGGCCGCACGCCCGATGAGGAGCTGGCAAACCAGCAGGCAATGGTCAAACTCGAGCATGCAGTCGGCGAATTGCCGACCCGGCAACGCGAAGCATTCATGCTGCGCACTTTTGAGGGACTAAATGTTGCCGCAACCGCTGTCGCAATGGGGTGCAGTGAAGGCAGCGTAAAGACACACTACTCTCGCGCAGTACATTCGTTGCGGGAAACTTTGGGAGAACACTGGCAATGAACACGCCAACTGATAACGACCCGAAACAGACGGGAGACAAACAATTCGCACAAAGTGCGAAAGATTTGTTTGAAGACAGCGTTGAGCGTATTGACGCGGCAACGTTGTCGAAGCTCAACCAGAGGCGTCAGGCAGCACTGGCCGAGGTTTCCCCGGCACAATCGGGTCAGCGGTGGATGCGCTGGATGCCGGCTGGCGGACTTGCGGCCGCAGCGGTGATTGCTGTCGTAATGTTACGTGGACCCGGCGTCCCCGATTTTCCGGTCGCACTGGAATCAACGGACAGTGATTTCGAAATACTGCTTGGCAGTGACAGCCTCGAAATGATTGAGGAGCTTGAGTTTTACAGCTGGATTGATATGGCTGAACTGGATTCGCCAGACAATGTCGGGTAGGTACAAACTCGCGACACTATTACCAGGAATATTGTTCGCAATCTGCGCTGCAGCATTTGCTGCAGACGACGAAGTACCGGAGCTTGAGTTTTTAGAGTACTTGGGTATGTGGGAGGAATCGGACGAAGAGTGGCTAGTTTTTGACGAACAGGTTGAACAGACCGCGGTTGAGTCCGATGAGCGGATCGATCCCGTGCCGGAAGGCAAAGAATCGATGGAGAAAGACGATGAAAGCTAGATTGATATTTACAGCCGTTGCCGTTCTCGCGTTCGGTGCCGCTATTGCAGACGATGGGGTCGCCTGGGATAGCTTAACGGAACAACAGCAACGAGTACTCGGTCAGTTCGCCGACAATTGGGACGGATTGCCGCTTGAGCGCCAGCAGCGTCTCGCAACCGGCGCCGATCGCTGGTTGAATATGAATACGGATCAGCGCCAGCAAGCGCAAACGCGTTTCAAGCGTTGGCGGGACCTGTCTGTTGACCGCCGCAACCAGATCCGAGACCGCTGGGAAATTTACAGCAGCTTGCCGGTGGATCAACAGCGTCGAATTCGCGAAAATTTCCGGCGCTTCCGCCATGACATGAGCCGCGATCGACAAATCGAGCTCAGAGATCGTTGGCGGAATCTGACACCGGCGCAACGGCAACGCGCCCGGGACCGCATGAAGGATCGTAAGCGCCCCCAACCTACGACTCGCGACTAGATTGGCTGTGAGGGCAACGCTTCTCATCGTCATGGCTCACTTCGTTGCGCTTTACTTCCGATGACAAGCGTTGCCCCAACAGCCAATAGTAAGAAAGCCCCCGTTGGGGGCTTTTTCGTATGTGCGTGGCAGAGCAATGTTGATAGAGTACGCCGGTCCAGTTGGAGGCGGGATCATGAAGATCGGTGTACCGAAAGAATTACACATTGGCGAGCGACGCGTCGCGACGACCCCGGATGTCGCGAAGCAGCTCATTAAGCTCGGATACTCGGTTGCCATCGAGACCGGCGCCGGCAGCGCAGCCAGTTTTTCCGATACGGCGTATCTAGCGGCAGGTTGTGAGATCGTTTCATCGGCCGGCGAAATCTGGAGTTCCTCCGATATCATTTTCAAAGTGCGTGCGCCTGAGCCCGGAGAGGCAGACACATTGCGGCCCGAGCAGACCTTGGCTTGCTTCCTGTGGCCAGCGCAAAATCCCGAGCTGCTAAAAAAACTGACAGCCAGCGGCGCGACAGCAATTGCGATGGACAGCGTGCCGCGCATTTCTCGTGCGCAGAAAATGGATGCGTTGAGTTCGATGGCAAATATCGCTGGCTATCGTGCGGTCATTGAAGCGGCGCAACACTTCGGTCGCTTTTTTACCGGACAAATCACGGCAGCTGGCAAGGTGCCACCGGCGACAATACTCGTCATTGGTGCGGGCGTCGCCGGACTGGCCGCAATCGGCGCCGCGAAAAGTATGGGTGCGATTGTGCGTTCGTTCGACACTCGTCCTGAAGTTAAAGAGCAAGTCGAGAGCATGAATGCGGAGTTTCTGATGCTCGACTTTGACGAAGAGGATGGCTCGGGCGAGGGCGGTTACGCGAAGGTCATGAGCGACGAATTCATCAAGGCTGAGATGACGTTGTTCGCGGAACAGGCAAAGGATGTCGACATCATCATTACGACGGCGTTGATCCCTGGAAAACCGGCACCTCGACTAATCACCGCCAGCATGGTCGAGTCGATGAAGGATGGCAGCGTCGTCGTCGACTTAGCGGCCGAACAGGGCGGCAATTGTGAGCTAACCGAGGCTGACAAAGTGGTCTTGAAAAACGGTGTGTCGATCATCGGTTACACCGATTTACCCAGTCGCCTGGCGGCACAGTCGAGCCAGTTATATGGCACTAATCTACGCCACCTGCTGACGGAGATGACGCCGGAGAACGACGGCAACATCGTCGTTGACATGGATGATGAGGTGATTCGCGGCGCAACGATTTGCACGGGCGGTGAAACTACGTGGCCACCGCCTGCGCCGAAACTGTCGGCCGCACCACCGCAAGCAGAACCTGAACCGTTGCCGGCGCCGGTTGACGAGAAACCGTCGATCGCCGGCCCGATAATAGCAACGGCCGTCGGCGGCCTTGCGCTGCTTGGTCTCGGTGCGGTTGCACCGCCATCGTTCATGGCGCATTTCACGGTATTTGTGTTGGCGTGTTTTGTCGGCTACATGGTGATCTGGAACGTCAAACCGGCCCTGCACACGCCGCTAATGAGTGTCACCAATGCCATCTCGAGCATTATCGTCATCGGTGCGCTGTTGCAAATCAGCGCGGCCGATAAAGTGATCATGTGGATCGCGGCGCTCACCGTGATGATAACCAGCGTCAACATTGCCGGCGGCTTCGCCGTTACTCGTCGCATGCTTGAAATGTTCCGCAAGTGAGTAAGACATGATTAGCGCCGGCATCGTAACCGTTTCTTATATCGCTGCGACGATATTGTTCATCCTCGCGCTCGGTGGTCTGTCAAATCAAGAAACCGCGCGCCGTGGAAATTGGTACGGCATCGTCGGTATGGCGATCGCATTACTCGCAACGATTTTCGGCGTAGTTACTCAGCATTACGCAATATTGCTGGTCGCGTTATTGATCGGCGGTAGCGTTGGTATTTTGCTCGCGCGTCGTGTGCAGATGACCCAAATGCCGGAACTCGTCGCGATTTTGCACAGCCTTGTCGGTCTTGCCGCCGTTGCAGTCGGCTTCGCGAACTTCATGGATCCTACTGTGCACTTCGAAGGCGTCGAGCTGACGATTCACGACATCGAAACCTATCTGGGCATCCTGATCGGCGCCGTGACATTTTCCGGTTCGGTCATCGCTTTCGGAAAGTTGTCTGGGCGCATCGGCGGTAAACCAATGTTGCTGCCTGGCCGTCACTGGATGAATCTTGGGCTATTAATTGCAGCGATCTGGTTCGGCCGTGAGTTTGTAATTCAGTCTGCAGCGGGCGACGGTATAACGCCGCTAATCGTCATGACTGTAGTGGCGTTGCTGTTTGGCATTCATATGGTGATGGCAATCGGTGGGGCCGATATGCCGGTGGTCGTGTCAATGTTGAACAGCTATTCGGGTTGGGCCGCGTCGGCAACGGGATTCATGTTGAACAATGACCTTTTAATTGTCACCGGCGCACTTGTCGGCTCCAGTGGCGCGATCCTAAGCTACATCATGTGCCGCGCGATGAATCGCAAGTTCCTAAACGTTATCGCCGGTGGCTTCGGTACCGGCGGTGGCACCGTGGCGAGCAGTACGGAGGAACAAGGCGAAGTCGTTGCGATTGATGCCAACGAAGCCGCGTCGATGCTTGCTGGCGCGAAGCAAGTCATGATCATTCCGGGATATGGTATGGCCGTCGCACAGGCGCAGCATATCGTTCATGAACTCACGACCGCACTACGCGCCAAGGGTATCAATGTGCGCTTCGGCATTCATCCTGTTGCCGGGCGAATGCCGGGCCACATGAACGTTTTGCTGGCCGAAGCAAGGGTGCCGTACGATATCGTGTTCGAAATGGACGAGGTCAATGACGACTTCCCGGAGGTCGATGTATCGATCGTCATTGGCGCAAACGACATCGTAAATCCGTCAGCGCAAGAGGAGCCTGATAGCCCCATTGCCGGTATGCCGGTGCTCGAGTGCTGGAAGGGCAATACGACCATTGTCTTGAAACGAAGCATGGCGACGGGCTACGCGGGGGTGCAAAACCCGCTATTCTTCAAAGAAAACACACGAATGTTATTCGGCGATGCCAAAGACAGTCTAGACGCGGTCTTCAAGGTGCTATAAACGTCGACCCTGCTGTTGATTTTTCTGACGGGTGGGGCAAACTGCGGTGTAACCGGCCTGTGCGTCGTGAAGCAGGCTGAATACGGACGGCAATCGAGGTACGCCGATGCTCGCTGGAATGGCTTCCGATATTTCGCAACAGGTATTGCGAACCGATATAGCCGGTATGCCACTGGAGTGGATCGACTACAGGGAAGCTGTGCGCTTGTACCATGCCGAACAGGTTGCCTACGATTGCGGCACCCGGCTGTATACCGTCTTCGGTGGTTATTGTTCAATGGACGGCTGTCGTAGCAAGGTCGACGTTAACTCAATTATTGCTACACACGGCACGAGCAAAAGCTTGTCTCGAAATCGTGACAAATACGTGCCGCCGCTCAACAATCGAACGCTGTTCAAGCGTGATGCCAACCTATGCCTTTACTGCGCAATGCGTTACCCGACGCGTGACCTGACACGTGATCACATCACGCCGATTTCACATGGTGGCGGAGATGTCTGGAACAACGTCGCAACGGCATGTCGTCGCTGCAATAATTTCAAAGGCGGGCGCACGCCCGAACAGGCATCGATGGAACTAATCGCGGTACCATTCACGCCGACTTACGCGGAATACATTTACCTCAAAGGCCGTCGTGTCCTCGCCGACCAGATGCAATATCTGTTGGCGCATATTCCGCGCTCCAGCCCGTTACATGCACGCCTGACCGATCACCTCTTCTCCGGAGAAGAAGTCATCGACACCCACTTCCACGGTTAGATATTACAGAAACATCAGCCTGGGCTGTGGCAGCGGACGGCATGCTGCTCATCGTCATGGCTCGCTACGCTGCGCTTTACTTCCTCTGAGCAGCATGCTGTCCGCTGCCACAACTCAGTCAGCTATACTAGGTAGATGCAATATTTGATCGATGCCAGCGTCTACGTCTTCCGGGCCTACTATTCTATGCCTGACGATATGGTCGACGATGACGGCAATCCGATTAATGCGTTGTATGGTTTCTGTCGTTTCCTCGGCGACTTTATGGAGCAGGTCAAACCGCAGCATATTGCCGTTGCTTATGATGAAAGTCTGACAACGTCATTTCGTACGACGATTTATCCCGAGTACAAAGCGAACCGCGAGCCGGCGCCGCCGGAGCTGAAGCGTCAGTTTTCACAGTGTCGTCGATATTCCCGTGCGCTTGGCCTAATGGAGTGCGCCGACCCAAAGTATGAAGCAGATGATTTGATCGGCACGCTCGTTGAACATGGTCGCCGCAAAGGGCGTCCATCGACGATCGTGACACGCGACAAGGATCTGTCGCAGCTATTGTCGCGTGATGACGTGTTTTGGGATTTCGCCGGTAAAGGAAAGCTCGGTTACGACAAAATTCCGGAAGTGTTTGGTGTGTGGCCGGAGCAAATAGCGGATTTTCTCGCGCTTGCCGGCGACAGCGTCGATAATATTCCGGGTGTGCCTGGCGTCGGTAAGAAAACCGCTGGAGCATTGCTAAACCACTTCCGCGACCTCGAAGAGATTTATGAGAACCTCGACAAAGTACATGAGGTGCAGGTGCGCGGCGCAAAAACGCTGGGCGCAAAACTCGAAACGCACCGCGATGCCGCGATATTGGCACGCAAGCTGACCGGCATCGCATGCGATGCACCAATTGCCGACGCAGAAAAGTTTATGCGTCCGTCGAAACCAGACCTCGGCGCCATCAACGCGCTGTTCGACGAGGCCAATATCGGTACCGCGTTACGGCGCCAGGCCGAACGGGTTGCTGACCTGTACAGCGGCTGATCATGCCGAACTGGCAGGCTATATCTGCAGCCCTCATTGAACACGGTATTGAAATAGCGACGCAGTCGGACGGCACGGCTGGCAGCCCGCGACCTGTCAGTGGCGGCGACATCAATGCCGCGTGGCGTCTAAATGCCACAGATGTAAGCTTGTTTATTAAAACAGGGCCGCTGTCCGCAGTCGACATGTTTGCAGCCGAAGCCGACGGCCTAAGAGAAATCGCACAGGCAGCCTGTGTGCGTGTGCCACGAGTACATGCCTGTGGTCCGGCGGGGCCGGATGCGTTTATTGCGCTTGAATGGGTGAACTTCGAACCGGTGTCCACACGCACGGAGCGCAAACTTGGTTCGGCTCTAGCGGCAATGCATCGACATACGGCGGACAGATTCGGTTGGTATCGAGACAATACAATTGGCCGAACGCCACAACATAACCCGTGGACGGATAGTTGGGTTGAATTTTTCCGTGAGCACAGACTGTTGTTTCAACTCGAACTTGCAAAGGCAAGCGGATACACGGGAGAGATACAGGACCTAGGGCGCAAGCTCACCAACGGCCTACAGAATTTGTTCGCGGATTACGATCCGGTGCCGTCGCTGTTGCACGGTGATTTGTGGGGCGGTAACTGGGCATCGGCAGACGGCGGACCAATCATTTTTGATCCTGCCGTCTACTATGGTGATCGCGAATCAGATCTTGCAATGACCCGATTATTTGGAGGATTCGGAGCGGCCTTCTATGAGTCGTATGAAGAGGCTTGGCCGGCAGCCGCAGGCGCGGAAGAGCGCTGCGAGCTATATCAGCTTTACCACTTGTTGAATCATGTGAACCTGTTCGGCGGCGGTTACGCAGGTAGCGCAATCAAAAGTTTACGCAAGCTTTGTCGCCATCTTTAAGCCCCAAAGTCGTTGCCGTCGCGGAGGTCAAGCGGGCAAGAGCAAATACGGCAAGCGCGATCCCAAGCCGGAGGAAAGGTGCTGCCAGAATTTTCACGGCTATGTGAGGAATACTGGCCTCATGGTGGCAACGGCCACTAGCCTGGGAATTCGCTGAGGTCGTCCGACTCGTCGACCTCAATCCCTTCGCCAAGAAAATCCTCGTCAAACAAATACAGGCAAGTCCCTTCGGGTGCTTTGATTGCCCTGAAGGCACCCTCGAAACCTGGAAATTTCTCGGTTGTGAATCCAAATCGCTTGCAGAGTTTCGAAATCTTGGCTCTGTCATTACACTTGAAACACAGAGACGGGCCGTGCAACGCAATGCTTTCGGAAAGACCAAGGGCAATACCGCCGGCGTCAAAGCGCATGTGCATTGTCGGTTCCTCGCGCATGTTCAATACAAGCGGCGCGATTGGCGCCCAGAAACGGGCAGAGCGCATCGCATCGCGAACCGGCAGTGTTAGTTCAAACCACGTACCACAAACTGAGTCATTGTCGTCTTCGTCAGCGCCATAATACGTGCGCGCCTCGAGCATCATTATCGTATGACCGTCGCGATCGATCAGATGCAATTCGTTGAACACATCCTCATCCAGACGCATCTGCGTAAAATCGAAGCCGTGGTCAGCCATTGAGCGCGCATGCTTCGCCAATTCTTGCTGCACGAAAGTTATCGCAGGTGCTGTAAAGTCACGGTCATGCAAACCAATACTCAAAACACCGTCGCTGACAACAGCGTATTTGTGTGACCATACGTCACCAATTTCGAGCTCTGAAAATCCGAGACTCTTATAGAATTCCAGAGATTCCAAGATGTCCGGCGTATAAACGCTGAACTCAAGAAACCGACCGATGCCACTCACTGACTCGCACCCATTGCAAGCGCTCGTGTCCGCGACTTGTCACGATCGCGCGCGACTTCGCTTTCACTCCAGTCCGTGGATGCTTCGGGCCAACCACCGACGTGTTTCTCGATCAGGCGACAGAGGAAGGCAACGTGGTCGTCGCGTGCATTTAGAGCCGGAATGTAGTTGAGCTGCCCACCACCGGATTCAACAAAGAGCGCCGTATACTGCATTGCGATTTCTTCAAGAGTCTCGAGGCAGTCAGCGGCAAAACCCGGACACACGACGTCGAGTCGACCGAGTTTCTGCTGGCCGAGTGCTGTGATCGTCTCGTCCGTATAGGGTCGCAGCCACTCGGCGCGTCCAACACGCGACTGAAAGGAAGTAACCCAATCGTCATCCCCAAGTTCCAGCGCTTGCGCGACCAGTCGTGCGGTCTTCCGGCAGTGGCAGTGATAGGGATCACCATCGAGCAAAGTTTGTTGCGGCAGGCCGTGAAAGGAGAACATCAGCTTGTCGCCGCGCCCTTGCTGGTCCCAGAAGTCGCGAATACTACTGGCAACCGCGGCGATGTAACCGGGCGCGTCATGGTAATGATTAATAAAACGCAGTTCCGGTACCCATCGACGTCGGCCTAGTTCAGAAGTGATCGCGTCAAAAACCGATGCGGTTGTGGTTCCCGAATATTGCGGATAGAGCGGCAAGACGACTATTCGGCGCGCGCCTGCAACATGCAGTTGATCCAACGCGGAGCTAATCGATGGTTGGCCATAAGACATGCCGAGTGCGACGCTAACATTGCCGGCCAGGCGCGTCGACATTCGTGCTTCGACCGCGGCGGTAATATCCGACGAGTGCAGCAACAATGGTGAGCCGTGTTCGGTCCAGATTTTGGCATATGCTCGTGCTGAGCGCGCCGGCCGAATACGAAGTATGGCCCCGTGTAGAATCGGCCACCAAAGCGCCCGCGGCAGCTCTACGACACGCCGGTCCCACAGGAATTCAGCGAGATAGCGACGTACGGCTGATGCCGTTGGCGCTTCGGGCGTGCCGAGATTGACAAGAAGCACGCCCAGGGCCTCCGCAAGGCCATGTTCGTAGGCAGGGGATGACTGAAACGTCGGCATAATCATCCGAACGGAACTGGATGGCAGTAACAGTACTGCAAAGACCGGTACTGTGCCACCGCCAGCCGCTATAATTCATTGTCTTCTAAGGCTTTTGTTGCGCAGGCTGGATAATGAAAGAAAATCTCCCAGAAACCACAGAATCGGATCGCTGGATGTTGCTACGCGATGCGGCGGTATTGCAGGTCAAACTGGTGGTCGACGGCTTGCGCGATCTGGTGCTGGTGCCTGCATCGCTGATCGCAGCGATTGTAAGCCTTGTCACCAGCGATAACGGCAAGCCCGGACCACATTTTTACCGGCTACTAGCGGTCGGCAAAAGAAGCGAGCGCTGGATCGATCTATTTGCCGCTTACCAACACTCCCCCGATGGCATAGCGCATGATGAGGCCCTCGGCGACGCCAGCATCGATGACATCGTTCACCGTATGGAATCGTTCGTCGTCGACGAATACAAACGCGGCGGTGTTACGGCGCAGGCCAAAGAACGCATAGACCGGGCTCTAAGCGCATTACAACGAAGAGAAAAATCCGACGAGTGAGCCAGTGGCTTATGTGAAACGAGCACGTTGTATGTTTGTGAGGATTGTTATGCTGGTCACTTGAGATTTCCGTTGTCAGGGGGATAGCGTGAAAAAACTACTGATTGTGTGCGGCGCAATGATGTCGTTGACGGCGTGTGGCGGTGGCGATACCGCTTCGTCGGAACAAAATCCGACCGGTACGATAAACATCGGATTGACGGATGCTTCTGTCGATGATGTTTCTGAAGTATGGGTCGAGTTCACCGGTGTAATGATCAAGCCGCAGTCCGGCGACGAGATGGAATTCGCTTTTGATAGTCCGAAAAGCATTAACCTTCTTGAATTTCAGAATGGCGAAACCGCAGAATTGCTGCCCGATACGCAAGTTCCTGTGGGACCTTACAACTGGATTCGGCTGGGCGTAAGTGCCGAATTTGACAACGTACTCGACTCGTATGCGCTGCGTGTCGACGGCACCCAAGTTGAGCTTCGCATACCGAGCGGCAGCCAGAATGGGTTAAAACTGGTTAGCGGATTCACGATCACTCAAGATCAGTCGACAAATATCGTACTGGACTGGGATTTGCGCAAGGCCTTGTCTGACCCGCCGGGTCAGCCCGGCATGCATCTTCGCCCAGCGCTTCGAGTGACCAATATGGCAGCTTTTGGCACGTTGCGTGGCACGGTAGACTTCGCGCTGGTCGACGATGATAGTTGTTCCAATAATTTGACGGATGACACTGGCAACGCCGTGTATATCTATCAGGGAGAGGTTGCCGACCCAGTCGACATTCGTGGTGCGGATACTGATCCACTGGTAACTTCGACTGTCAGCATCGGTACTGATGACGTTTATCGATATGAAGTGAGCTACCTGTCAGTTGGCGAATACAGCGCGGCGTTTACTTGTCAGGCAAGCGATGATGAGCCGGAGGCTGAAAACGACATCGCCTTTCCGGTCGTTGCGACGGGTGTGATGATCGTCAACGGTGAAACGACCATGCTCGATTTTTCGGCAAGCGAGTAGCCCGGAACACTAGTCACGCTCAATGTCTCGTCCGGATAGTAGGTCATCGAGGTGTGGCGGTGGGTGGTCCGGACCGATTTTTCCGGACTTAAGCCGCGAGATATAGTCTTTGTACGCGCGCATTGCCTGATAGCCGAACATCCAGCAGATTGGAATGTTGGCGAATAAGATAATACCGGTGCCAATACCGATGACGTTGTCGAGGTCGGCATCGGTCTTAACGAAGCCGAGTGTTGCAAGAATAATTAGGCCGCAGTAGACAAGCTTGTACGCGAGCACCGGTTTTTCACCGCCCATGAACACGACACCCTGCTCGCCATAATAACTCCACGATATCATCGTCGAAATTGCGAACAGCCACGTTGCGATCACGATGACCCATTTGCCGAGACCGGGCGTGACCGAGTCGAAGGCCTTCGCCGTCAAAGTGGCGCCGACATAATTTCGATAGTAGCCGTCGCCGATGATCTCAGGCATTTGATCGCTGACGAATGGGCTCCACACGATCTCGAATCCTGCTGCCGTTGCCACCGCCGTGCCTGCAAGTTTGTGCATGTTGTTGGCAGTTTGTTCGCTGGCGTGTGCACTGACGACAACAAACGTGCTGTCGCCGTCAATCCAGTCAACACCTGGGGTATGAGTATTCGGCAGCGTCCATCCATCTGCCGAAGCGGCGAAAACCGGCGGTTCGTCGAATGCGATGTCCGGCGCGCGATTCCAGATGCCAGTTGACAAGACAATGATTGCCGTAAATGTGCAGACGACAATCGTATCGATAAACGGCTCGAGGCCCGCGACGACACCTTCGCGAACCGGTTCGTCGGTTTTCGCGGCCGCGTGCACCATCGGCGACGAACCTTGGCCTGCTTCGTTAGAAAAGATCGCGCGTTTCATACCGATCTGAAACGCGAAAAATACCGATCCGCCGACGAACGCGCCGGCCGCCGCCGCTGGTGAGAATGCGGACTCGACAATCAATACGAACATGGCAGGGATTGCAGACACATTGGCCGCAAGCACCCAGATACCGGCTAATAAATAGGCAGCGACCATTAGCGGGACGATTGTCGCAGCAAATTTCCCGATGCGTTTGATGCCACCAATGATTACGCTGCCAACGATGATGGCGAGTACGATCCCGGATGCCCAGCTGGGTACGCCGTAGTAAGCCTGGGTAATTTCGCCGACGTTCCATGCCTGAAACATATTGCCGCCAGTTGCCGTCGAGACGAGCATCGAGACGCAAAAAATGATGCCGATCGTACGTCCCAGCCGGGGCCAGTCACGTCGCCCGAGCGCGCGAGCTGCGACCCACATCGGCCCACCATGTGGGTTGTCCGGGTCCTCGGTGTTGCGATACAACATCGACAAGGTAACTTCAGTTAGTTTGATCGCCATGCCGAGAAAACCGACGACCCACATCCAGAACACGGCGCCTGGGCCACCCAACGCGATAGCGAGTGCTACGCCACCGATATTGCCCAGCCCCACCGTCGCCGATAAAGCTGCTGCAAGCGCTTGAAAATGATTGATCGCGCCCGGGTCGTTCGGGTCGTCATATTCGCCACGGACAACGGCCGGCCCGTGTCGCAGTGCCCAGTACTGCGAGAAGCCGCTCCAGATCGTGAATAGAACGCCGGTGCCGACGATCGCGTAAAGCACGTACTCATGCCAGAGAATGGCGTTGAGCGCTGCCAATACGGCGCTAATGTCCCCCATTTGTTTGTCACCAGACGGCTATGTCGCCGTCGGAGCGGCCTCCAGAATTGCCGTGACGCCCATCCCTCCCGCTGTGCATACCGAGACAAGCCCACGGCCGGAGCCATTTTCATCGAGCATTTTGGCGATCGACGCGATGATTCGAGCGCCGGTTGCGGCGAATGGATGGCCGATAGCAATGCTTCCACCCTTGGTATTGAGTCGAGACAGATCAATCGGCCCCATCGCCTTGTTTCGACCGAGCCGATTACGACAAAACTCTTCCGACTGCCAAGCTTTGAGCGTTGCTATCGTTTGTGCGGCGAACGCTTCGTGAATTTCGTAAAAATCGAAATCTTGCAATTCGAGTCCGGCCTGCTGCAGCATTTCGGACACGGCATACGCCGGCGCCATCAGCAGACCCTCATCGTTAATGTAGTCGACAGCCGCCACCTTCGCGAATGTCAGGTGGGCAAGAATCGGTAGATTTTTCTTGCGCGCCCAATCTTCATTGGCCAACAGAATTGCCGCGGCGCCGTCGGTTAGCGGCGTGCTGTTTCCCGCTGTCATCGTCGCATCCTCGCCTTTATCGAACACTGGTTTAAGAGACGACAATTTTTCAAACGACGTGTCTCGACGAATGTTGTTGTCTTCTTCGGCATCATTAAATGGAACGACAAGGTCGTCGTACCAACCCGCATCATAGGCCGCCGCAGCTCTAACATGACTGGCAAGCGCGAGCTGATCTTGGTGCTCGCGTTGGACATCCCATTGCTTGGCCGTAATTTCAGTGCTCTGACCCATCGTTAGACCAGTGCGTGGCTCCTCCATGCCCGGCAAGTGTGGCGCAAGATAACTTGGCCGCAAGCGAAACCACGGCTTGACACGATCGATAAACGAGCGAGCGCCGTAAGACTCCAGCAAAATACTACGAAACTGGTCTTTGAAAACGATAGGAACGTCACTTGCAGAATCGGCGCCGCCAGCGATGCCTGCGTCAATCTGTCCGAGTGCAATTTTGTTAGCAATCACAATGGCGGCCTCGATGCTTGTGCCGCAAGCACGCTGCAAATCGACCCCCGGAGTCAGCATCGATAGTCCGGAATCGATCAGTGACTCGCGGGCAAGCGCCGCATCCTTCGAGTGTTTGATAACGGCGCCAAGTGCGACTTCGCCGAGTTTCTGGCCCTTGAGATCGAATTTGTTGACGACACCAGTTAGTGCGGCCGTCATCATTTCCTGATTCGAACACTTTCGGTAGACCGAATGTGATCGACAGAACGGAATTCGTGAACCGCCAACAACGGCAACTCGTAGCGCTCGCCCGTCATGCAACATGATTGCCTCCATCGGCGTTCAGCTTTGCGTCGGCTCAGAACTTTACACCATTGGCTGGGCAAACCGTAGGCCCGGCACGCTAGGCCACGTTTTGGACTAAGGGCTTTACACGACGGTCGCTCGTGACATCATGTGTGCCATCGATCGGCCGCATGACAGGGATCGTGACTCCCACCGAAAACAATCCAAACTGGTCAAATGAAACCGGGCGTCTGCTGCGTCTGGCCGGGCCCCTCATCGTCAATAACCTGTCCATCGCCGGTATGCAGTTTGCCGATACGGTGATGTCCGGGCGTATTAGCGCAAAGGCGCTTGCGGCCGTTGCGGTTGGTGGCAGTGTGTGGATGTTCGCGTTTTCGATCGGTCTCGGCATGCTGATGGCAATCTCGCCAATCGCGGCGCGGCACCACGGCGGCGGTAATTCGCAGCTAATTGGGCGATACACTCGGCAAGGGATTTACCTGGGATTGGCGCTGGCGATTCCGGTCATTTTCGCAGCGCAATACGCCGTACAACCACTGCTCGAGCTGATCGGTATCGATCCCGAATTCCGCGAATTGACGGTTAGTTATATCAAAGCGATCACCTTGGGCGCACCGGGCATGTTTGTTTTCTTGGCGTTGCGGTTTACGACCGAAGGCATTGGTGTTACCAAACCAATCATGTACACATCGATATTCGCATTGATTTGTAACGCGGTTTTGAACTACGTGCTGATGTTTGGACACTTCGGTGCGCCGGCGCTTGGCGCGATCGGTTGTGGCCTCGCAAGCGCAATCACAATGTGGTTAATCGCGGGCATCCTTACCGCGTACGTTGTGATAAGCAGAACGTACCGGCCGTTGCAGATATTCGCAAGACTGGCACCACCTCGATTACATGTTTTGAAGGAGATCGCATCGGTCGGAATTCCTATCGCTGTGACGATCACCGCGGAAATTGGACTTTTTAATGTCGTCGCAATCCTTATGGGTACGCGGGGTGCTGAAATAACAGCCGCACATCAAATTGCGATTAACTTCGCAGCGACAATGTTCATGGTTCCGTTGGCGCTAAGTTCGGCAATTACGATTCGGGTCGGACACGAACTTGGTGCCGGCAATCATAGACGAGCACGCTACACGGGCGGCTTTGGCATATTTGTATGTGGTATCTTCATGAGCTGTTCGGCGCTTTTCTTGCTGGTGTTTCGTGATGCCGTGGTCACCTTGTACACCGACGATCCGATCGTCAAAGGAATCGCGATAAGTCTGTTGTTGATGGCCGCCATCTTCCAGATCGGCGACGGCATTCAGATTGGCGCGGCCGGCGCGCTGCGTGGCTATAAAGACACACGCATGCCGATGCTGATCAACACCTTTGCCTATTGGGTACTCGCGTTTCCGCTCGCATATCTCGCCGCCATAACCTACACGATGCCGCCAAATTACATCTGGGGCGGTTTTGTAATCGGCCTTAGTGTTGCCGCGATTCTGTTGACTTGGCGCTATGCGATGTTATCGAAGGCGTATTTGTTCGCTTATTCGCCACCCTGAGCGAAGTCGACACTGTCGCCGGCAAGGTATTGGTCTTCGTCCGGCGTGTTCTTGCGGCCAAGCAGCTTGTTTCGGTGTGGAAATCGTCCGAACTGCACGATGATGTCGCGATGCAGTTCCGCGAATTGCGCAATCGTCTCAAAGGTCTCGCGATGGGTTGGCGAAACCGCATTGGCAAGCTTGTTGTAGAGTTCGCAGGCTTTGGCCTGCACTTTTGCTGATTCAGTGTGCTGCAGCGGCATGTAAAAGAACACTCGCTCAATAGGTGTAAGTCCCTTGTCTTTTTTCGCTATTGCGCCTTCGACGCAAAGTTTGAGCGCCGCTTTGTCCTTTGCGAAAGCCTTTGCCGTATTGCGATAGATGTTGCGACGAAATTGATCGAGCAACAGAATCAGCGCGAGTCGCCCATGCGGTTGATGTGCCCAATGGTCTAGTGTTCCCTCAGACGCCCGTTCGATATCGTCGGCGAATTCCTTTTTGATCTCGAGATCGAAGACCGGATCTTCACCGAACCAGATATCCATGCGTCGGTCGATTTGCGGCGCGGAAAGCTCCGTTTCCTTAAACCAGAACGACAGGACTGCCTGAATTCGAATCTGGTCATCGTCCGTAATCGTCGCATCGACTGATTCACTGAGAAGCTTTACCGACATTTTGCTACTCCTGCAGGCGCGAGGGCTGAGATTGCGGAACGGTTTCCAGGCCGCGGATCTTGCTCATCGGGGGGTATGTCCGTCGCAAAGTGCGAACCAGATCACGATTCTGAATAACGTCGACCGCATAGGCGCCTAATAACAGTAGACTTTAACAGATGACGACGACGGTCACCCGATTGGCGGTGCTGTTTGCAGCGATCTTGGCGCTGTCGGCGATCGTCGGCTGCGCCGAAGAGGCTGAAGGCCCGGAGGCTCAGGTGAGGGCTTGGATCGATGAGATGCATGCAGCAGCAGAAGCCAAAGACCGGAGTGACATAGTCGATAGGATTTCGCCGTCGTATATCGATGCGCGGGGCAATAGTCGCGACGACATCGAGAATACTCTGCGTGTGTATTTCCTGCGCCAGAATCGAATCGCTGTGGTTCCAAACGTCGACGAGATCAGGATCATTGATGGCACAGTAGCTGAGGTGTCGTTGACAGTGGCGATGGCGGGAACGAACAACAACGCGTTTGGGCTTCGAGCTGACGCGTACCGGTTTGAGCTTGAGCTCGAAGCTGACGGTGAGCACTGGAAGCTCATTTCCGCTCGCTGGGGTGAAGTTGGGCAGGTTGTCCGGTGAGGTGCGTAACATGAAAAGACGACTACTCGTTCACACGAGCCTGGTCTTGGCGGCGGTGCTAACGTCGGGCTGCGCGTCGCTTGAGCATCTTGTCACTGCGCCCGGCGTGAGCCTCCGTAATGTTCAGGTTGAGCGACTCGATCTCACCGAACAATCGTTTTTGTTGTCTTTCGACGTCACGAATCCAAATCCGTTTCCGCTGCCGATCAGTATGATTAGCTATGCGATCGAACTTGACGGCCATCGCTTTGCAAACGGTGAGACACCATGCTCGTTTACCGTGCCGGCGAGCGGCGACGGCGAGTTTGCGATCAGCGTCAATATTAATCTGCTGAAAACGGCGCCTGAGCTGTTGTACATTGTGCGTGACGGCGTGTATCGGGATATTCCCTATGGGCTTGAAGGCCAACTGGGTGTCGATATCCCATACGCGAAGCCCGTCAGGTTTCAAAATGATGGCCTGATACGCTTGCAGGCCGCGAAACTCTAGCCTCAAGTTACTGATTTCTCCGGCGAAAGCCGCACTAGCCGTTACGCGCGTAACCATTGCGATGGCGCCGGACAAAGCGCTGGCAGGCTCACCTAAGCTATTGTCACCGCGCAAGTTTCAATCGAAATCGTGCACTCCATTAACGGCCATTCCCGAGCCACACCTATACTGATCGGCTAGGGCTTGCTTTAGGCATCTTCGGCAGCCCACCGTGGCGCCACGAACGCCATTTCAAGAGTTCTTAATAAATCGGGGCACGCACTGTGCGTGCTTCTGGGAAGTTATGATCGAGTGCTTTGACAAAAAACCATTGACCCATGGTCTTTACGATCCGGCGTTCGAGCATGACAGCTGCGGCTTTGGGTTGATCGCGAACCTCGATGACTTGCCGAGTCATTGGCTTGTCGAAACAGCGATTTCCGCGCTCGCTCGACTGACACATCGCGGTGCAGTCGCGGCCGACGGCAAAACCGGTGACGGTTGCGGGCTACTAATCAAATTACCGAGAGACTTTCTGCGTCAGGTCGGTACAGAGTGTGGTTTCAACATTAGCGAACGCTTTGCAGCCGGCACGGTATTTCTCAGTAACGATGAAGCACGCGCGCTGAATGCGCGTCAGCAGATCGAAACAGCCGTTCGCAAAACTGGTCTCGAAGTCGCGGGTTGGCGTGTTGTGCCGACGAACACATCGGTCTGCGGCGAACTTGCCCTCAAAACGATACCGCGCATTGAGCAAGTCTATGTCAACGCGCCGGACGACATGCCGCGTGGACGTTTTAACCGCCGGCTGTTTCTGGCAAGGCGGCGCGCCGAAAATATCATCGATGATAATGATACGTATGTCGCCAGCCTATCGTCCGTAACCATCAGCTACAAAGGCATGGTCATGCCGTCGGCGTTGGCTGATTTCTATCCGGACCTTCGCGACCCAAGGCTGGAGTCGTCCGTGTGTGTGTTTCATCAACGCTTTTCGACAAATACATTACCGGAATGGCGGCTTGCGCAACCGTTTCGCTTTCTTGCCCACAATGGCGAAATTAACACGATTCAGGGAAATCGTAACTGGGCGCAAACTCGCGCGAAGAATTTTCAGTCAGACAAGCTCGACGATATTTCGGACCTTGACCCGATTATTTCGCTGACCGGATCCGACTCGTCGAGCCTGGATAACATGCTCGAAGTTATGCGCGCCGGCGGGATGGACGTATTGCAGGCGATGAGAATATTGTTGCCGCCTGCGTGGCAGACAGTCGATGATATCGACCCCGACGTACGGGCGTTTTACGAGTTCTTTGACTGCCAAATGGAACCGTGGGACGGTCCTGCTGGAATCGTATTGACCGATGGACGCTATGCCGCTTGTTGTCTCGATCGCAATGGGCTGCGGCCTGCTCGCTACGTCATCACCAGTGACCGACATATCACGATCGCGTCCGAAGTCGGCGTCTACGACTACGAAGAAAAAGACGTTGTGATGAAGGGACGGTTGGGGCCGGGAGAAATGCTGGCCGTGGATCTGATAAATGGCCAACTGCTCGACAGCGACGATATTCACGACATCTTAAAGACGCGCGCGCCATACAAAAAGTGGCTTAAGAAGGGCGTGCGCTATCTCGACTCTGAACTCGTCGATACGCACACAGCGGCCGAGCCAATGGATGAGGCAACGCTCGCGACATATCAGAAAATGTTCAACATGAGCCGCGAGGAATTGTCAGATATTGTCGCCGTGCTCGCGCAAACTGAAATGGAGGCTGTCGGGTCAATGGGCGATGACACACCGATGGCTGTGTTGTCCAGCAAAGTACGATCGCCGTTCGACTATTTTCGACAACAGTTTGCACAAGTTACCAATCCGCCGATCGATTCGCTACGTGAACGCATCGTCATGTCGCTGCAGACGAATATTGGGCGCGAGTCGAGCCTGTTCGATATTGGGCCACAACATGCTGAGCAGGTAATCATAAATTCGCCGGTGTTGTCGCAGCTCAAGTTGCGGCAGTTACTCGGACCAGGCATGTACGAGAATAGTCAACAGTTCATTGACTTGAATATTGACAAGGATATGAGTCTGCCGGAGGCTCTCGACCAAATATGTCAGCAGGCAGAAACGGCGGTGCGCGGTGGCAAGTTACTGATCATGCTTAGCGATCGCTATATCGACAAGGCTAAGCTGCCGGTACACGCGTTACTCGCGACCGGGGCAGTTCATCATCATCTCGTCGGCCTTGGCTTACGCTGCGATGCAAACATCATTGTCGAAACGGGTGTTGCACGCGACGCGCATCATGTTGCCTGTCTGATCGGATACGGCGCCACGGCTGTCTATCCATACTTGGTCTATCAGTCACTGCACGACGTTGCTCGCCGCGGCAATTTAAGCAAGCAACAACAGCTTGGTCGCAGCTATCGGCGCGGCGTCCGCAAAGGCCTGTTTAAGATCATGTCGAAGATGGGCATCTCGTCGATCTCGAGCTATCGCGGGGCGCAGCTCTTTGAAATCGTCGGCCTGCACCAAGATGTCGTTGGGCGTTGCTTCAAGGGTACGACGTCGCGAATTCAGGGGGCTAATTTTGATGACCTGTTGGACGATCAAAAGGCGCTCGCCCATGTGGCTTGGGAGCCTCGCGAACCGGTAACGCAGGGCGGCCTTCTGAAGTTCGTTTATGGCGGCGAGTATCACTGTTACAACCCAGATGTCGTTGCAACACTACAGGCCGCTGTACGCTCGGGCGAATTCGATCGTTATAAGGAATACGCGAAACTCGTCAACGAGCGACCCGTCGCAACCTTGCGCGACTTGATGAGTATTAAGGCCGCAGCCGAGCCGGTTCCCTTAGACGAGGTCGAGCCTGTCGAGAATATTCTGCCGCGTTTCGATAGCGCAGGTATGTCACTCGGTGCGTTGTCGCCGGAGGCGCACGAAGCGCTCGCGATCGCGATGAATCGAATCGGTGCACGTTCGAACTCGGGTGAGGGCGGCGAAGATCCAGCGCGCTATGGCAACGAACGCACATCCAAGATTAAGCAAGTGGCGTCAGGTCGCTTCGGCGTTACCGCCGAATACCTCGTCAATGCCGAAGTCTTGCAGATCAAGATCGCGCAGGGCGCGAAGCCCGGTGAAGGTGGACAGTTGCCGGGTCACAAGGTCAACGACCTGATAGCAAGACTGCGTTATGCGAAACCAGGAGTTGGCTTGATTTCGCCACCGCCGCATCATGACATCTACTCAATCGAGGATCTCGCGCAGTTGATCTTCGATCTGAAGCAGGTGAATCCGGACGCGCTGGTGTCCGTCAAATTGGTGGCCGAACCAGGTGTTGGCACCATTGCCGCCGGCGTCGTCAAGGCATATGCGGATCTGATAACAATCTCAGGCTATGACGGTGGTACTGGCGCCAGTCCGCTGAGCTCGGTCAAGTATGCGGGCAGCCCCTGGGAGCTTGGTCTCTCTGAAGCTCACCAGGTGCTGCGATCGAACGACATGCGGCATAGAGTTCGTCTGCAAACCGATGGCGGGCTCAAAACCGGTGTCGACGTCGTCAAGGCCGCAATGCTCGGCGCCGAAAGTTTCGGTTTCGGCACCGCGCCGATGGTCGCGTTAGGCTGCAAGTACCTGCGCATATGCCATTTGAATAACTGCGCTACCGGCGTCGCGACGCAGAATAATGTGCTTCGCAGCGAGTACTTCATCGGTTTGCCGGAGATGGTCATCAATTTCTTCCGTTTCGTGGCTGAAGAAGTTCGCATGTTAATGGCTGAGCTTGGCGTTCGATCACTGAACGAACTCATTGGGCGTGTCGATTTGTTGGAGCCTACAGCGGGCGCGACCGAGAAACAGACGCGACTCGATTTGACACCCATCATTTCTGACAATGGGCTGTCGGCCGACACTCCGCAATACTGCACCGATCTGCGCAACGTGCCGTTTGACAAAGGCGAGCTTGCCGAGGAAATGCTTGCAGCGACACTGCCCGCAATTACCGCCAAGAGCGGCGGGAAGTTTCATTTCGACATTCGCAATTTCAATCGTTCAATTGGTGCACGACTGTCGGGCGAGATTGCCCGCCTGTACGGTAACGAAGGAATGCGCGATTCGCCTATCGACGTACTGTTGACTGGTACTGCCGGGCAAAGCTTCGGCGCCTGGAACGTGGCGGGCCTCAATCTCGATTTGATCGGTGATGCAAATGACTATGTCGGTAAAGGCATGGCGGGCGGGCGCATCGTTATTCGGCCGCCTGCCGGTATTGCCTTCGTTGCCCGCGAAACGGCAATCATCGGCAACACTTGCCTCTACGGTGCGACCGGCGGTGAGTTGTTTGCGGCCGGTCAGGCGGGAGAGCGCTTTGCGGTTCGAAACTCGGGTGCGACGGCCATAATCGAAGGCACCGGCGATCATTGCTGCGAGTACATGACAGATGGCGTTGTCGTAGTCCTGGGACAAAGCGGCGTGAACTTTGGCGCCGGCATGACTGGCGGCTTTGCCTATGTACTCGATATTGAACGCGATTTTGTCGATCGTTATAACCACGAGCTAATCGATATTCATCGAATTACGCCAGAAAGCATGGAAGCGCATCTGCATCACTTACGTTCGCTGATCGTGCAACATGTTGAGGCTACCGGTAGCGAATGGGGAGAAATGATTCTCGACGACTATCGTAGCTTCCTGCCGAAATTTTGGCTGGTCAAGCCGAAGGCAGCCGAGCTAGGCTCGCTGATCGAATCGCTGCGACGGGCGGCGTAAACGACCGCATGCCAAAGCATCCACTACAATTTCTCGAAGTCCCGCGCCGCGAGCCTGAGAAGCAGCCCGCTGACGTGCGCATTCAGCATTTCGGCGAGATTTACGACAGCTATGACGGCGCTGACGCAGCACAGCAGGCTGGCCGCTGCCTTGACTGTGGCAATCCGTATTGCGAATGGAAGTGCCCTGTTCACAACTATATTCCGAATTGGCTCGATTTGATCGAACAAGGCAAATTATTCGAAGCCGCTGATCTGTCTCATCAAACTAACTCGTTGCCTGAGATTTGCGGCCGCATTTGCCCGCAGGACCGGTTGTGCGAAGGTGCATGCACGATCGATGAGATGGGTGCTGTTACGATCGGCAGTATCGAGACCTACATTACCGACGAAGCGTACAAGCAGGGCTGGCGTCCGGACATGTCGAACGTTAGCGATACCGGCAAATGCGTTGCGATCGTCGGTGCCGGGCCGGCGGGTCTCGGCGCCGCCGACATATTGGCACGGGAGGGTATACGGTCGATTGTCTTCGATGCCTATTCGGAAGTCGGAGGACTGCTGACGTTCGGCATTCCACCGTTCAAACTCGAAAAAGAAGTTGTCTGGCGCCGCCAGGAGATACTCGAGGGCATGGGCGTCGAGTTTAGATTGAATACCAAAATTGGTGACGATATTCAGTTTGGTGATTTGGTCGATCAGTATGACGCCGTGTTCCTTGGCATGGGCACTTATAAGTACGTCGACGGCGAATTGCCGGGGCAGCGGTTACCCGGCGTGTACGATGCGTTGCCGTACCTGGTATCGAATATCAATCGCGAGCTTGGCATCGATACCGCAAACTTCGTCAGCCTCGAGGGCAAAAACGTTGTCGTGCTCGGCGGCGGCGACACCGGCATGGACTGTAACCGCACCGCGATACGCCAAGGTGCCGCGAGCGTGACCTGCGCGTATCGCCGTGACGAGCAAAACATGCCGGGCTCACGGCGCGAGGTGGCAAACAGTAAAGAAGAGGGAATCATCTTTTTGTTCAATCGGCAACCGATCGAGATTCTGGGTGACGACAGTCCGACCGGCGTAAAAGTCGTCGAAACGCGACTCGGCAAAGCCGGTCCGGACGGCCGTCGTCAGCCAGAGACGGTGCCCGGTACTGAAGAAGTACTGCCGGCCGATGCCGTCGTCATCGCGTTTGGTTTTCGACCCAATCCGCCATCGTGGTTTGACGAGCATGCGATCGAAACCCTGCCGAGTGGACGCGTGCGCGTTGCGACTCATGGCGAGTTCGCATTCCAGACGACGAACCCGAAAGTGTTTGCCGGCGGCGACATGGTGCGAGGTTCCGATCTGGTTGTGACGGCCGTGTACGAAGGGCGGGAGGCTGCCAAGGGCATCTCTAAATACCTTGGAGTTTGGTAGTCGAGTTGGCCGTGGGTGCGATGCTCCTCATCGTCATGGCTCGCTACGCTGCGCTTTACTTCCGCTGAAGAGCATCGCACCCACGGCCAAAGCACTGTTTCGCTTTCCGGTATTACGGCGGCGCTTGCGGGGTTTTTCGACCGAAGTAAAGCGCAACGCAGTGAGCCATGAGGGAGAGAAGCCCCGCAAGCACCGCCCTCAAACCCATGGCTTTACAACCTTGGCAGCCATACTGAGAATTTGACGCCTTCGTCTGTGTTTTCGGCGTCGATGTGGCCGTTGTGCCCGTCGGCGATAAGTTTTGCGATATATAAGCCAAGGCCGAGATGTTTGTCGTCCTTTTTTTCCCGCATTGAAATTAATGAATCAAACAACTGGCTGCGCATGCGTTCCGGCAAGGGCGGCCCGGGATTGCTGACGTCGAGTCGCAGATCGTCGCCTTCGACAGTCAGCGCAATATCGATTTGATCGCCGTCCGCACTAAAGCTAACTGCGTTTTCGATTAGCTTGTCGAGCATCTGGTTGATTAGTTCGGGAGAACCATCAACACTGGACTCCGTAGCCGTCGATACGAATTCGAATCGGCGCACTGTATAGGCGTCGCAATATGCGTTAACCGTGGATTCGACGACGACACGCAAATCGAAGCGCTCGGGCTCGGCATTTTTCATCAACTCTTCAACGCGACTCGCTTCACTCATTGCGGTTAGGATTCGTCGCAGTCGCTCGGCACCATCTTTGGCCCGCGCCGTATAGCCGGCCGAAGCCTCGTTTAGTTTTTCGTGTTCGAGGTTCTCGAGCGAGGATGTCACGATTGCCAGGGGTGTGCGCAACTCATGCGAGAGTTTTGACGCAAGCGTCCGAAGATATTCGTTGTAGTCGCCAAGTTGGATAAGAACATTTGAGAAGCTGCGTGAGAGGTCGCCGATCTCGTCTGCAGCGTTCGAGCTCGGAAGGGTGCTTCGTAGCTGATCGCTCTCGAGCGCGGCTTCGGCCGCGATACTCAAGCGCCGAATTCTTCGTGACAACCAGGTCGCATATCCAAGCAGACTGGCGGCGACGACCAGCATCGCGATCAAGGTCACGTTCATAAGTCGGGCGAGGCCCTGGTTTGTCAAGCTCAGTATCGCATCGGTACCCTGTTGCAAAACGATCGCGCCGATAGGGCGATTCCCAGACATGACGGGTTCGGCGACAGCAACAACAGCTTTGCCGCTGTTATCGCTGCGAAACCATTCATCATCCCGACGCCCGTCAAGCGCGCTCGCGATATAGGGTTGTTGCTCGCGACCGCCCGGATCAGGCTCAGCGAATGCCGCAGTTTTGCCGGGTTCAACGACAGCACCGTAGGCGAACCTTAGCCAGTTGGACGTTGCCGTTGATCCAGGCTGCGATGAACTCCGCAAGTTTCCGACGGTTGCGATGCGCCAGCCTGAGAAGTCGGTAACGATCATTCGCATACCCGGTTGCACTAACAAGTTTTCGGCGATTCTGGTAAGCGCCTGTGACGTGCTAACGAATGCGCCGGGCGACCGCGCGGAAAAACTTGCGCTGCGTACGCCGGGATGGTCGATCGTAGCCGTGTTATTGACGATTAGGCCCAAATGGGTGCCGAGCTGATTTAATGGCATGCGTGCCTCGAGTTGGTAGCCGCCCGGCACATCCTGCCAATACGCGCGAATCGTGGGCTCCGGCGCAAAGCCGAAGGCATTCTGCATATACGTAACAACTGACCCCGGCGCCTCTGCCGCGAAAGATAACGCCTCTTCGAGATACGGTGGGTTCGCGCTAATCAGACGAACGCGATCTGCGTGCTGCGCGCCATCACCCGGTATCAGCGAGTTTGCATTCGCATAAATAACATTGTGATCACTAATTGACACATATAGATAGGCAAACTGTTGATGCAATCCGATCGCGAAGCGGATCGGGCCGTCCGGCCCCGGCAAGTCGCGAAGCGCGGGCTTTTCGATCGTCCAATCATCGAAATAACCATCGATTAACGGCGCAGTTTCGAGTTGGTGGCCGTAGAGTTGATCACCAATCAAGTAGTCGTTGCTGCCGATATCCGGAAATTCTTCGGCGTACTGCTCCATCGAGTCTGCAAACGCACTAGCAGTGCTTGCCAGCATCTGTTGCTGACTAGCACGCAATGCAGATTCGGTTTCACGAATAAATTCGCAGCCGGCCCATGGCAACATCAATGCGAGTAGGCTGACCAGAAGTAGCTGCCGCTTCAGCGTCATCGCTTAAACGTCCGCTACTCGGACAACCAGCGGTAACCCATACCGTAGACGGTTTCGATGGCGTTAAAATTTGGATCGATTGCAACGAACTTGCGGCGAATACGTTTGATATGGGACGTGATCGTATTGTCGTCGAGTACGGCCTGAGCGGCATCCATCAGTTGTTGGCGATTCTTGACGTGGCCCGGGTAGCGAGCCATCGCGTGCACAAGCCAGAATTCGGTCAAGGTCAGGCCGACAGGTTGATCGGACCACGCGATCGCCATCCGATCGGTATCGATTTCAAGCAGTCCGCGCGTAATTCGGCTTTCGGTTCGCTTCGGATTTTGTAGCGCGTCAAGTCGACGAAACAGTGCCGCAATCCGTGCCATCAAGTGCGGCAGGCTGATGTCTTTTGTCAAATAATCGTCCGCGCCGAGGCGTAGACCCGAGACCGCGTCGAATTCGCTGTCGCGCGCGGTCAAGAAAATGATGGGCAGATCGGCGGAGCGTGAGCGCAGGTCTCGACACAACTCGAAGCCACCTTCGACATCGTCTCTGAGATTGATGTCGATCACGACCAAATCCGGCAGCCGCGTGGCGAACGCCTCCAGGGCGGGCGCACGCGCGTCGTAAGCGTCGACCACATAACCCTCACGGCGAAACGCCGCGACGTAGTTTTCTCTGATCGCCAATTCATCCTCGACGATCGCAATGCGTTTGGCCACAAGCTGCTCCGTTGATTACGACCACAATTTGCCACATTACGCCTGTGCATTGCCACGCTCAGGTCGATAGATCGGCCCAATGGTCTGTTGCAATGCTGATAACCGCAAAGGGAGAGCTGCAATGCACCGACGAAAAATAAGGCTATTGGCCGGGCGCGCGCTAACGACCGCATGGATGTTAATAGCTGCGGCCAGCGCACTCGCTAGTGAAATCAAGCCAGAACAAGTTCAATCAGGAAGCCTGTTGTTGCGCATGCAGCAGGGCTATCGCGTTGCGACGCTGATGAACACCGATGTAGAGATGAAAATCAGTGGCCTCGTTGCACGCGTCAAAGTGCGCCAAGAATTTGAGAACACGGGTCAAGACTGGGTTGAGGGAATCTATGTGTTCCCTTTGCCGGACAAGGCCGCAGTTGACCGCATGCGTCTGCACATAGGCGACCGTTTCATCGAAGGCGAAATTCGAGAGAAAGAAAAAGCCAGGAAGGAATATGAGCGGGCGAAAGCCGAGGGCAAGAAAGCCAGCCTAATTGAACAGCAAAGACCAAACATGTTTACGACATCGGTCGCGAATATCGCGCCCGGTGAACGTGTCGTCGTCGAGATCGAATATCTCGAAGACCTGCAATACGCAAATGGAATGTTCAGCTTGCGATTTCCGATGACGCTGACGCCCAGGTATATCCCCGGAACGCCGTTGCCGGATCGGCAGGGCAGCGGTTGGTCTGCGGATACGACACAAGTCGACAACGCATCTTTGATTTCCCCGCCGATGGTTGCAAATTCGAGTGCACACCGTGCATCCATACAAATAGATTTGAACGTCGGCGTACCACTCGAAATCATCGCCAGTCGATATCACCCGGTCAACGTCGCACAGCAGAGCGGCCGCTACGACATTGTGCTGGCCGGTCAGACGGTGCCGATGGACCAGGATTTTGAGCTCATCTGGAAGCCGTTAGCTGCGGCTGCGCCACAGGCTATGGCATTTACAGAGACGATAGACGGTGAACCTCACTATTTACTGATGGTCATGCCGCCATCAACGGAATCTGCCGCCAAACAGCTGATGCCGCGCGAGATGATTTTCATCATCGACACATCGGGTTCGATGCACGGAACCTCGATCGGACAGGCGAAAAAAGCACTTGGCCGCGCATTGAAACGCCTGCGTGCCGGCGACCGCTTCAACGTCATCGCATTCAGTTCACAGCCCAATGCCTTATTCCCAACCAGCGTCGCGGTCGATAGCGGCAGCATGTCTGCTGCCGATGCATTCGTTGCTTCGCTTCAAGCCAATGGCGGCACAGAGATGCGCGCCGCGCTCGAACTCGCGCTTGGTAATCCGCCTGCAGAGACTCATCTACGCCAGGTTGTGTTCATTACCGATGGGGCCGTCGGTAATGAGGACGAGTTGTTCAAACTGATCGATCGGCGGCTTGGCAACGGGCGACTGTTTACCGTAGGAATCGGCTCGGCGCCGAACAGCTGGTTCATGCGCAAAGCGGCCGAGACCGGCCGCGGTACTTACACGATGATCAGTGCTCTAAATGAAGTCGGCGAAAGGATGGACTTGTTGTTCGGCAAAATCGAACAACCCCAGGTAACGAACATTTCAATCGACTGGCCGAGTGGTGTAATCGTCGATGCGTATCCTGATGTCGTACCTGATCTTTACGTCAATGAGCCGGTATCGGTCAAAGCAAAAATTAGCGGCGTAGTGCACGACACGGACGTTGTCGGCATCAGTGGGAACACCGTCAATGGCGCGTGGGTTCGCGAGTTGGCGATTGCGGATGGCGCTGACAGCCCGGGCGTCGCCGCGCTGTGGGCAAGAGCTCGCATCGGTGAACTGATGGATATGGGACGGCGCGGCGCCGATGCGTCCGAGATTCGCGACGAAGTTGTCTCGACAGCGCTCAAACACCACCTCGTCAGCAAGTATACGAGCCTGATCGCCGTCGATAAGACGCCGGCTCGCGTTGCCGGCGAGTTGCTGCGACGTGACCAGGTACCGAACCGGATGGCCTATGGACAGAGCAGCCATGCGATATTCGGATTTCCGGCGACGGCGACGAATGCCGCACAACTACAGTTGTTCGGCGCGGCCTGCATGCTGGCGGCGATGTTTATGCTGCTACTCGGGCGCGTTCGACGGCGTGGCCAGCGTGCGTTGGCTCAATAAGCGACGACGGCGCTGGATTGTGTCCTGCCTTCTTGGACTCGGTTTCTTGGCTTTGGGCCAGGGGGCCTACATTCCGGCGAAAGCCTGGGTTGCGCAGGAGCTGATGCTGCGCGCGTGGGATCGTGCGGGCTACGGTGCAATAAATCCGGTGCCTTGGCCATGGGCCGACACCTGGCCGGTGGCACGCTTGTTGGCCAAAGGCGGCGAGATCGACCTAATTGTGCTAGCCGGCGGCTCCGGACGAACGCTGGCTTTCGGTCCGGGCCATCTCAGTGCCAGTTCGTTACCGGGCAAGCGTGGTAATAGCGTCATCGCTGGACATCGTGATACTCATTTCAGGTTTCTTCAGCACCTAGCACTCGGAGAGGCGCTACGGATCGAGACGGCGGACGGGCATGCGCACCTGTACGAAATCATAGATCTCGATGTCGTCGATTCGAGGCGCAGCAGCTTGTTGCTCGACAGTGACGAACCGATGTTGAGTCTCGTCACCTGTTATCCGTTCGATGCGTCCGATACCGGCGGGCCGATGCGTTACGTTGTAACGGCCAGACGATTACCGTAACGAGTCAGCGTTCATCAAAGCCGCACGCAATAGCGCCGCGACGCTCATTGCGTCCGTGATTTCTCCCGAACCAACCATTGCGATTGCATCCATCAATGGTGTTTTTCGAACCTCGAGCACCTCGGTCTCGTCAAACGCGGTCCGACCCGCACTGAGTTCCTCGGCAATGAAGACGACGCCGAGCTCGTTTGTAATCGAGTTGCTCAGGTGTAACTGCATCAATTCAGTCCAGCAATCTGCAGTAAGTCCGGTTTCTTCCTTAAGCTCACGTTTTGCCGCAGCAAGCAGGTCCTCATCGTGTGGGGCGCCGCCCATCGGCAGCTCCCAGGACCATTCGCCCAAGGTGTAGCGATCTTGTCCGACCAGCCACGTATTGTTGTTCTCGTCGAGCGGCAAGATCGCCACGGCGCGGTTCTTGAAATGAATATGGCCATAGTCATTCCGCCCACCGCGTGGATTAATAACTTTGTCCTCGAGCACCTGCATCCAGTCATTCTCGTAGACGAGACGAGAGTCGATCTTTTTCCAGCTCATGAACGTTCACCTGCGGTCTGAGGTGCAAAGATGATACCGCAGCCGGCGAATAATCAATGACGATTGCCTGGTCCTCTGAAGTCGTTCATAGTGGTTGTTGGCCTCCGCTGCGGGGCCGTCTTTTTGCAATCCGGACGCCAATGACAGAGCACAGAGCCCGGCTCACGCACGGCCCGGTCGGACGACACCTTGTCGACATGACCGTTCCCGTTCTCTTCGGCATCACGACAATGATGACGCAGAGCCTGATTGACACGTGGTTTATTGGCCGGGTCGGGGACCGCGAGCTAGCCGCATTTGGATTCGGCTTTCCGATACTAATGATCGTGACCAGTATCGCGATCGGCCTTGGGGCCGGAACATCGTCGGTGGTTGCACGGGCAATTGGTTCCAATGATCATCACCGCGCACGACGGCTTGCAACCGATAGCCTGATTCTTTCGTTCCTGATCACGTTCGTCATTTGCGCCATCGGCATGCTGACGATCAATCCGCTGTTTCGGCTTCTCGGTGCGCCGGAAGACATGTTGCCGCTGATACGCGGCTTCATGTTGATTCTCTACTCGGGAGTGCCGTTCATCGTTGTCGGCATGGTTGGTATGGCGAGCATGCGCGCAACCGGTGACACGCGTCTGCCAAGCATGTTGATGGTGCTGGCGTCCGTCTTGAATGTGATTTTCGATCCGATTCTTATTTTCGGCATTGGGCCGGTACCGGCAATGGGATTGAACGGTGCGGCGATGGCAGCACTGGTGGCGCGTGCGACGATTTTCATTGGAACTTTGTATTTGATGAAGATGCGTCTCGATATGGTCAGCTTCAACAAACCCGATCCAAAGGAGTTACGAAAATCCTGGGTGGATGTCTTGCACGTTGGCCTACCGGCAGCCGGCACCAATGCGATCGTGCCGCTCGCCGCCGTTGTCGTTACTGCAATGATCGCGCGCTTCGGTGCTGATGCCGTTGCCGGATTTGGCGTGGCCAGCCGCATCGAATCGACGGTACTGGTCATTTTTTATGCGATGTCGTCGATTATCGGCCCGTTCGTCGGGCAGAATCTTTCCGCCGGTCGAGAAAGGCGAATTCTCCACGCGCTGTGGTTATGCGCAATATTCTGCATCGCGAGCGGGTTGGTTATTGCGATTGTCCTCGCATTGTTTTCGGGCTCTATTGCGGCACTGTTTAGTCAGAGCGAAGACGTCATCAGTGTTACCCGCCTATTTCTGTGGGTAGTTCCTGTCAGCTACGGAACCTACGGCATGGTCATGGTCATGAACGCCGCTTTCAATGGTTTGGGTAAACCGATGCCGGGTGTGTGGATTAGCGTTGCTCGCACCTTCGTTTTGTATGTGCCGCTGGCACTCATCGGAGCGAAATTTTTCGGCGTGATCGGTATTTTTGCGGCTTACGCCGTCGCCAACATCGTGTCCGGCATTGGCGCCTATATTTGGGCACGCGCCGCTGCGCATCGTCTGTGCACGGACGACTGACAGGATCACATCGCGAGCAATACCTTTCGACGATAGCCGACATGCATGCCGATTCCGCGGCTTGCCAAGAACACCATGAAGGCAAGCCATAGGCCATGGTTACCCCAAGGCTGCAACAGGTACCAGGCCGGCAGAAATACGATAAATGTCGATACGATCATGATGTTGCGCATATCGCGAGCGCGCGTTGCGCCGACGTATACGCCGTCGTAAAGGAATGACCAGACCGCGATTAATGGCGAGATGATCATCCACGGCAGATACCGGGTCGCCGCATCACGAATTTCTGGTAGATCGGTCAGGAGGGCTATCAGGAACGGACCTCCAATCGCATAGCAAATACTGAAACCAACCGCAAAATACAGCGACCATTTCAGGCTCAGTCGCACAGCAGTTTGCAGCGCCTCGCGATTTTTCTCGCCAATTGCCTTACCGACGAGTGCCTCGGCCGCATGTGCAAAACCGTCCAACCCGAATGCGGTTAAGTTTTGAAAATTCATCATGATCGCATTCGCAGCGAGGATGACTTCGCCCATTCGCGCGCCCTGCGCCGTAACGAACCCGATTGCAAACATCAACGCCATCGTGCGAACGAAAAGATTGGCATTAACTGCAAAAAAAGCGCCGTATTCCTTGATCTTGACAAGCTTTGCCACTGGCCATCGGCCGCCATGTTTTCGTATCGCCCTTGCGGCAAAATAGAGTCCAACCACAAGTCCCGAGTATTCGGCGATCACCGATGCCAATGCCACGCCGTCGACTTTCATGCCGAGTACGACAACAAATAACAGGTCAAGAAAAATATTGATTAGATTGACCGTTAGAAAGATTAATAACGGCACGCGCGCGTTCTGTAATCCAAGAAACCAGCCGATCAGAACCATGTTGGCCAGCGTTCCCGGCGCGCTCCAGATACGAATGAAGAAATACTCGAGCGCATACTGTTCGATGCGTATCTCGGCACCGACCAGTTGCATCGCTAGCTGACTGATCGGCCACTGCAGCAGCAATAATGTCAATGCGATGGCGAGCGCAGCGATGATTGCTTGGCCGAGAGACACGCGCAATCCATCAAAGTCGTTGGCACCGAAATACTGCGCCGCGATGCCGGTAGTGCCCATTCGCAGGAAATTCACGCCGGTGTACAAAAAACTGAAAAGCACACTGCCAATCGCAACTGCGCCGAGATATACAGGGCTCTCCAGGTGACCGGTCACGCCAGTGTCCACCATGCCGAGTAACGGCACGGAGATGTTGGAGAGGATCATCGGCGCCGCAATGCGCCAGACGTCACGGTCGCGCGGTACTGCGCGGTCAGTCAACGCGCGTCAACCGAAGGCATTAACGCCGGTCAGCTCCCGACCCACCGTGAGCTGGTGAATCGTCTCGGTACCTTCATAGGTAATGACGCTTTCAAGATTTAGCATGTGACGTATCGGTACGTACTCGGCACTGATGCCCGCGCCGCCCAAAATGTCGCGCGAGTCGCGCGCAATGTCGATTGCTGCGCGGCAGTTGTTCCATTTCGCTAGCGACACCTGTGTCGGTTTGAGCTTGCCGGCGTCCTTTATTCGGCCGAGTCGCAGCGATAACAGTTGTGCAGTCGTAATTCTGCGGCTCATATCCGCGAGTCGAATCTGAATCGTCTGTGTGTTCGCCAATGGCTTGCCAAATAGCACGCGATCCTGAGTGTAGTTAAGCACTTCACTAAGACAGGCCTGCGCCGCGCCAATAACGCCCCAAGTAATGCCGTAGCGGGCTTGCGTCAGGCAACTCAACGGGCCGCGCAGCCCGCTGACGCCTGGCAATACATTTCCCTCAGGTACGCGAACGTTGTCGAAGAACAGGCCGGACGTCACCGAGGCTCGCAGCGAGAACTTGTTCTCGATTTCCTGCGTCGTATATCCGGGCATGTCTTTTTCGACGATGAAGCCCAGTATCCCCTCGTCGGTTTTCGCCCAAACCAATGCCAAATCGGCGATCGTGCCATTCGTGATCCACATCTTGGCGCCATTCAGTATCCAATCGCCGCCATCGCGCCGTGCATGAGTTTTCATGTTGCCCGGATCGGACCCGCCCTGCGGTTCGGTTAAACCGAAACATCCGATAGCTTCACCGCGCGCCATCGGCGGTAGCCAGCGTTGTTTCTGTTCATCCGAACCGAAGGCATAAATCGGATACATAACAAGGCTCGATTGGACAGAAACAAAACTGCGCAGGCCGCTATCGCCGCGCTCCAGCTCCTGGCAGATCAAGCCGTAGCAAATGCTGTTCAGTCCGGCACAGTCGTAGCCTTCGATCGAACTACCGAGTAGGCCGAGCTCCGCAACCTGTGGAACCAATTCCTGCGGAAACGTGTGTTGTTCGAAGGCTTCTCGCATTAGCGGCAGCGCTTTTGCGTCCACGAAGCGGGCGACAGAATCACGGACCATCAATTCGTCATCGGAGAATTCCGAGTGAATGTCGTAGAGGTCCATCGGATCAAGTCTGGAAGTGGCCATCGATGCGGTCCTTAGAAATGGTGGCGATTCGTCTGCGGCGCTGATTCTAGACGAATCCTCAGCCGCTAACATACATGGATCCGTTGCGTTCGCTAAAAGGGAATGCCGACCCGGCGATAAATCACTGATAGCAACCACGCCGGGCCAATCATTATGGTCTGCAGATCCTCAATAATTGCGCCAAAACCCTTTTCATTACGGTGTCCGAGCCACAGACCGATCAAGCCGGCAGCCAGCAGACCGATCGACACGCGCAGCGGCGCGAACGAGGACTGTTGCAGCCACAGCTGGCAGAAAGCGAGGCCGAGAATGAATGGCAACAAGCCGATCGCGAGCGACAGCGAAATGATGAAGTAATACACCGCGGTCACCATCAGAAAAGCGCTGCCCCAGTTTAAGAGCGGGGATATCTCATAAAACTGTACCGGAATCGGCAGGGTCCAAAGTATCCCGACGGTGCCGAGCACCACCATCGGTACAGCTGCCCAGTAAACCCAAGGGTAGGTCAGGTTGCGGTGATTGCTTTCGTATCGCTCGAGCCAGCTGTGGGTTTCGCTCATGACGGGGTCCCTGATCCGGGCCGTTTATTCTACATAAGCGTGACGTACTTCAGGATTTGTTCAGCCAGTAATTGGGTACAATTCGCTCGTAAACTTCGCAGGCAATTAAAGGACAGAATGATGAATATCAAATCGGTACGGGCGTTATCGCTCGTTGTCGGATTCGCGGTGCTCGTAACGGGCTGTCAGACGCTGGACCCATATACGCGGGAAGAAGAGACCAGCAAGGCGACCAAGGGCGCATTGATTGGTGCCGCTGCCGGTGCCGTCGTAGGCCTGGTCTCGGGTGACGATGCTGTTGAGCGTCGCCAACACGCATTGATTCTTGCCGGTGTCGGCGCCTTGGCGGGCGGCTCTATTGGCTACTATATGGATCGCCAGGAAGCGCAGTTGCGCGCCGAGCTCGAAGGCACAGGCGTCAGCGTTACACGCATTGGCGACAATATTACGCTGAATATGCCCGGCAATGTCACTTTCGCAACGAACAGCTCCGACCTGAGCCCGGCATTCTTCGACGTACTGACTTCGGTCGGCAAAGTACTGGGTGAGTATGACCAGACTGTCGTCGAGGTCGCCGGCCATACCGACAGCACAGGCAGCGAGTCTCACAACCAGAGCCTATCGGAGCGTCGGGCAACGTCGGTGGCGACCTACCTGCAGACGCAGGGCGTCTCCAATCAGCGTGTGATTACCGTCGGCATGGGCGAGCTTCGTCCGGTTGCCGATAACACTTCGTCTTCCGGTCGCCAGGCAAATCGCCGCGTTGAGATTACGATGGTACCGGTCACCGCCGGTTAGCGTTACAGCCAAAGCAACGAATGGCGGCGCCCCACGGATGGGGCGCCGCGTTTTTTTGGTGCCGATGAAACCTAACTACGGCAAAGCCGACTCCGGCGAATGGATTGAAGACAGCGGCTACATTCGTCGGCTGTTATTGGACGACAATGACGGCTCGAGGCATCAACGCTTTATCATCGGTCTCAACAACAAGCAGTCGCTGCTGATCGCCCATAATATTGAGCTCGCAAAGCGGGTCCCTGTCGGTATGGGCGATCGCGTGTCGTTTCGCGGCATGTACGAATACAATGACCTGGGCGGGTTGGTGCACTGGACGCACCACGACCCTTTAGGAATCGAAGACGGCGGCTGGATTCGGTACGGCAGAAAAACGTACTCGTAGGACCTATCGTAGCGCGTTACTAAGCAGCGCTGGTGGTCATGGCCGCACGCATTTTTTTCATCGCGTTTGCCTCGATCTGACGAATACGCTCCGCCGATACCTCATAGACATCGGCAAGCTCATGCAGCGTCTTCTTGTCGCCAGTCAGCCAGCGGCTTTCGATAATGTCGCGACTGCGGTCATCGAGTGTCTCGATCGCCTCGGCCATGCGCGTGCTCGCGTCATCAGACGTGTCAGCTTTTTCGACCAGTGTTGCCGGGTCCGAGTCGGGCGCCGGCAGATACGCAGCGGGCGAAAATACTCGCTCGTCGTCTGCAGCAGGTGCCGGATCGAATAGCGCGTCACGCGCACTCAAGCGTTTCTCCATCTCAGTGACGTCTTTCGGGCTGACACCGAGATCTTTAGCGACGGCTAGCGTTTCGTCATGCGACAACCAGGCGAGGCTCTTCTTGTTCTTACGGAGATTAAAGAACAGTTTGCGTTGCGCCTTTGTTGTCGCGACCTTGACGATGCGCCAGTTGCGCAGGACGAACTCATGAATTTCGGCACGAATCCAATGTACGGCGAAGGACACCAGACGAACGTCGTACTCCGGATCGAATCGCTTGACCGCCTTCATCAGGCCGACGTTGCCTTCCTGAATCAGATCTCCAAGCGGCAGTCCGTAGCCCATGTAGCCTTTGGCGATGTGCACGACAAAGCGCAGATGTGCGAAGACCAAGTCACGTGCCGCGTCGAGGTCGTCCTCGTCGCGGAAGCGGTGCGCCAATGCTTGCTCGTCTTCCTTACTCAATACGGGTACGCTGCCTACTGCCTGTATATAGGCGTCAAGGCTGCCGACCGGGCCGGCAAGTACGAGGTCATGGTTTGTGGACGCAACTGTAGCGGTCATTCGTTCTCCTCCGATGGCACAAGCTATTTTAGCACTCGCCACCTTAGAGTGCTAACAGCAGTCGTTGGTTCCATTGCGCGCCGGACGACAACTGGCCTAAAAACAGCAAGTTATGAGGCCAGAAGGCGAGATTTCGCCGGTTGGCAGTCTAGCGAGGCTCGATTCGACGCATGTGCCGGGCGGCCGCAAACCACGATCCGACCAGGCCGAGGCCTACGCCGATGCCAATGATGGTCCCGACCTCAGCCAAGTCGAACGTCAGCACGGCCGCCCCACTTTGATACAACCCGGCCAAACGCGCGACCGGTGGCTGCAGCAAATAAATGCCGTACTGGACGAGCGCGATCGCCAGTAATCCACCGAGCAGGCCATACCAAAACCCGGTCCAGAGAAACGGCCGGCGGACAAACGCATTGCTCGCGCCGATCAGTTTTGTCACTTCGATTTCGTCGCGACGGTTTTGGATGTCGAGACGAATTGTATTGCCGATAATGACGATGATCGCCGCCGCTAATAAAACGCCGCCAATAAATATCGCCTGTCGAACGATGTCAAGTATTGCGTGAAAACGCTGTACCCACTCGGTATCGACCTGCACCAGTTCAGTTTCCGGAAGATTGGCGAGCTCTTCACGCAACAGAATCATCGATTGGCCGGTGTTCGCCGGGCTGGGTCGTACGACGAGTGTATGCGGCAGTGGATTGTGCGACAGCTGATCCATTGCATCGCCAAACCCCGACTGTTGTTTGAACTCAAGAAGGGCATCGTCGGCAGAGACCAAGGTCACGGCCTCGACGTCGGCACGCTGTCGAATCAGCTGCGCCAAACCCTCCGCTTCGCTCAACGTCAGTTGGCGATCGAGAAAGACCGAAAAGTCGAGCGCGTCATCCCAGGCACCACTGACGGCTGCCGCATTCTTGATGATGAGATTCAATGCGGCCGGTAATGCAAGCGTGATGCCGATCACCAGCACGATCATCAGACTCGCGAATGGTTGCCGCGCCAGCCGACCAAGCGAGCCCGTCGCCGTTTCTACGTGGCGTCGAAACCAGATGGACACGGGGCCTGCCGAACGAACCGGTGCCGCCGCGTCCGAGTGGCGGTTCACTGCCACGGATTGTCCTCCGATGGAGAAACGACCAAAGATTCGTCGTGGAAACTCTCGTGCGTATCGTGGATTCGCTGACCGTTTTCGAGCGCGATTCGCCGGCAGCCAAGTTTGTCGATCAAGTCGATATCGTGACTGGCGATCAAAACGGTCACGCCAAACTCGTTAAATCGCCGAAACACGCGCATGACTTCGAGTGACAAATCCGGATCGAGATTGCCGGTTGGCTCATCGGCAATGAGCAATTTTGGTCGAGTCGCAATCGCGCGGGCGATACCGACACGCTGTTGTTCGCCCGCGGACAGCGTTTCCGGGTTGCGTTTTTCCTTATGAAGTAGACCGACTTGCTCGAGCGCAGCACGCACACGACGGCCGGCCTCACGATTGCCGACGCCGGCAATGACGAGCGGCAGTGAAACGTTGTCGGCAACGCTGCGGTCGTACAAGAGTTTGTGATCCTGAAACACCATGCCGATCTGGCGCCGATAGGCCGGAATCTTGCGACGACGCACGCGACTTGTGTTTTGCCCGTCCACGATGACCTGGCCGCTGGTTGGCCGTTCGATCAGTGCGATCAAGCGCAATAGTGTGCTTTTGCCGGCGCCGGAATGACCGGTGATAAAGACCATTTCGCCTTTGTCGATCGACAGGTCGAGATCAGACAGCGCTTCCTGGCCACCCGGAAAGCGTTTCGTCACATTTTCGAGACGAATCATGACGTGATGTTACTCAAGCTTGAGTGTCGCGGCTCATTAGAGCGTCAACGAAATCTTCCGCAGAAAATGGCTGCATGTCTTCGGCGGCTTCGCCGATGCCGATGAAACGCACGGGTACCTGCAGTTGGTTGGCGATAGCGAGCAGAATGCCACCCTTTGCGCTGCCGTCCAACTTGGTGACCGTTATGCCGGTCAGCGCCAGCGCGTCGTGAAACTTTTCAGCCTGCACGAGCGCATTCTGACCCTGGCTCGCGTCGAGAACCAACATGATCTCATGTGGCGCTTGCTCGTCCTGGCGCGCAATGACTCGCCGCACTTTAGTCAGTTCGTCCATGAGCCCTTGCTGGTTTTGCAGGCGACCGGCAGTGTCGGCAAGTAGGACATCGATGCCGCGTGCCGACGCAGCTTCCCAGGCATCAAAGATCACGGCGGCCGGGTCCGCTCCGCTTTGCTGCGCAATCACCGGCACGTCATTACGTTCACCCCAGACCTGTAATTGCTCGACGGCCGCCGCCCGAAACGTGTCACCCGCTGCAAGCATCACGCTCATACCTTGGTCCAGTAGCCGCTTCGCCAGCTTGCCGATCGTTGTCGTCTTACCGGCGCCATTGACGCCGACCATCAGAATCACAAACGGATTCGATTGCTGCGGAATTTCAAGCGGTACGGCAACCGGTTGGAGGATTGATAACAACGACTGTCTGAGCCCCGCGAACAATGCCTCTACATCATTAAGTTGCTTGCGAGCCAGGCTCGCCTGTAACTCGGCAATGATTCGCTCCGTAGTATCGATGCCGACGTCGCCCATGACCAGCAACGATTCGAGTTCGTCGAGTGTGTCCTCGTCGATCTTGCCGCCTGGGGCCAGATTCGCCAGGTCGTAAGTCAGCCAGCTGTCGCCACGATTGAGCCGCGATCGGAGGCGCTTGAAGAAGCCTTGGCGTTCACCGCCCGCCGGATCTTCTTGCTTTGTGTCCGTTTTGTTTTTCCCAAACATCAGTAGTCGAACCTATTCGCGGCTTCCCCTAAACTGTCCGGATTCATGCATCGCCACATCCAGTGCCAATGACACGACGCCAGGCCGCCGGAAAAAGAAAATCCGATAAAAGAAAATCCGATAAGGGATCGACATCCCATCCCGGACGGCTGCGTATTGTAGCGGGAATCTGGCGCAGTCGGGTGCTTGAGATCGCTGACGTAGCGGGACTGCGGCCGACGCCCGAGCGCGTTCGCGAAACCCTGTTTAACTGGCTGACCCCGGGCATTACAGGCAGTCGCTGTCTGGATCTTTACGCCGGCACAGGAGCGCTCGGACTCGAGGCGCTGTCGCGCGGTGCGAATGAAGTCGTTTTCGTCGAAAAATCACGGCGTGCCGTGACTGCGTTACAGAGGAATTTCGAAAAATTAGACGCGCACGGCGCGAGCGTTCAGCAACGCGATGCCGTCATGTTCTTGAACGATTTTTGTGGCGAGCCCTTCGATATCGTGTTTCTGGACCCGCCGTTCGCCGACGATAACATTGCCGAATTGTGTAGACTGCTTGCGGAGACGAATAGCCTGAAGTCCGGTGCCAAGATCTATGTCGAGCAAGATCGGCATCGGCCGGAGCCCGAGTTGCCGGCGGGCTGGAGTTTACTGAAACAGAAGACGGCCGGTAATGTGCGTTATGCGCTCATTGCCGTGGGTCTCGAATAGTCGTACCGACAGGAGAACGAAATGACAGTTGCTGCGATGTACCCGGGAACGTTCGATCCGATCACGCTCGGTCATGAAGACCTGGTTCGGCGCGCGGCCGTGTTGTTCGACAAAGTCGTTGTCGCGATTGCCGCAAACACCGGTTCGAAGGAGCCGATGTTTTCGGTTGACGAACGTGTCGATATGGCCAAGGCGGCACTCGCTGATATTGGCAACGTCGAAGTCGCGCGTTATGACGGACTCACTGTAGACTTCGCGCGTGAGCATGGTTTGCGCGTCATCATTCGCGGCCTTCGCGCGGTATCCGACTTCGAATACGAATTCCAGCTCGCCAATATGAATCGACATCTGACTGACGACGTGGAAACGGCCTTCCTGACACCAACCGAGAAGTACACATTTATTTCGTCGAGCCTGGTGCGAGAGGTGGCCGAGCTCGGTGGCGACGTCAGCGAATTTGTCTCACCGAAAGTCGGGGCCGCGCTGTTGAAGCGTTGTGGCAAGCAATAAACGGGCTGGCCGAGGGAGGCCCTCGTTCAAATAGGCGACGACGCTAAGAACGGCTCCGTGTATGAGGCCTCCCATCGTCATGGCTCGCTGCGCTGCGCTTTACTTGCGATGAGAAGCCTCACACACGCACCCTACGCAACTATCTCTGGCAGTTCTTGCAATAAAAGGTAGAGCGTTGTCCCTGCACGATAACCGTAATTGGAGTCTTACAAATCCGACAGGGTTCGTTTTCGCGGTCGTACACATCAAGCTGCTGCCGAAAGTAACCGGCCTCGCCGTCGCCGCCATAGAAGTCTCTGAGCGTCGTGCCACCCGCGCGAATCGCACGCTCGAGTACATCTTTAATAGAGCCAGCGAGTCGTTCATAGCGATGTTTGGCGATGCGCCCGGCCGCCCGCTTCGGATGGATGCCGGACAGAAACAACGATTCGCTCGCGTAAATGTTGCCAACGCCGACGACTATTTGAGCGTTCATGATGAATTGTTTGATGGCGACGCGACGGCCGCGGGAGCTTGTCCACAGATACTCGTCGGAGAATTCCTCACAGAGTGGCTCGGGACCCAAGGATCGCAGCAATTCATGTCCTAACGGGTCCTCGCTCCAGTGCAGCGAACCGAAGCGCCGCGGGTCCGTCAGCCGCAGGGCTTTGCCGGACGAAAACTCGACATCGACATGATCGTGTATGCCGGCCGGTGTCCCGGCATCAACGACATAAACATGTCCGGACATGCCGAGGTGCAAGATCGCCGTGCCTTGGGTCGTGTTGATCAGCAAGTATTTTGCGCGACGGCCAACCGACGTGATCGTTGCACCCAGCAGTTTCGTGTCAATGATCGGGCTTATTGGCCATCGCAGTCGCCGCTCGCGAATAACGACGTTGACGATCGTCTGTTCCTCGACGTGTGGCGCGATGCCGCGGCGGCTGGTTTCGACTTCAGGTAGCTCTGGCATGGCAGCCATTGTGCACAATATGGACACAAAAAAGCCCGCTCGATGGCGGGCTTTTTGCGATTGTTTGCTGCTCGAGCGTCTTACTTGATCTTGGCTTCCTTGTACGCGACGTGCTTACGAATCGTCGGATCGTACTTTTTGGTCTTCATCTTTTCTGGATGCAGGCGCTTGTTCTTGGTCGTCGTGTAAAAGTGACCGGTGCCGGCGCTCGAAACGAGGCGAATTTTTTCGCGATTAGTTTTGGCCATGGTATTTTCCTTAAGCGCCGCTTAAACGTGCGTGCCCTTGGCACGCAGATCTGACACGACTTTGTCGATGCCATGCTTGTCGATGATGCGCATGCCCTTGTGCGAAATCTTGAGACGAACCCAACGTTTCTCGGATTCCAGCCAAAACCGCTTGTTCTGCAAATTCGGCAGAAAACGGCGCCGCGTCCTGTTATTGGCGTGGGATACGTTGTTGCCGCTTTGCGGCCGCTTCCCGGTGATTTGGCAGACCTTGCTCATGACGTTTAAGTCTCTGATTTTACTAAAAGTTGCCCACGAGCGGTGAGCAAAGAGCGCAACTTTATACCAGCCTGAGGTGGGTATGGCAAGGTGCCGATTTAAGGGATTTAAGGGGTCGGATCCAATTTGCCTGCGATTAGCTCGTGCGACGAGGCTGCCACCCGGTGGCAAATGGTAAATTGGATCCGACCCCTTAAATCGCCGACGAATGTGGGTATTCGTGCGCGTATTAAATCAGGCCCCGTGCGGCCAGCGACGTGGTCTCGCCGCTGCCGACAATCAGGTGGTCCAAGAGGCGGATGTCCACCAGCTCCAGCGCCGACTTGAGGCGCTGAGTGATGCGCTCATCAGCCTGGCTGGGCTCGGCCACACCGCTTGGATGATTGTGGGCGAGGATCACGGCAGCGGCGTTGATTCTGAGCGCCTCCTTGACGACCTCACGCGGGTAGACGCTGGTGCCGTCGATGGTGCCACGGAACATTTCGTTAAATTGCAGTACGCGGTGACGGTTATCGAGATACAGGCAGCAGAACAATTCGTGACCCAGATGCCGCATCTTTGCGAGCAGGAAGGCCGACGTATCGGCGGGACTCTTGATGGTCTCCCCGACGGCGAGGGTTTCGGCAAAGTAGCGGCGCGCTAATTCTGGCAAGGATCGTAGGACAGCGGCTCGGGCGGCACCGATGCCACGCTCAGCGGTAATCGTCTCGACATCAGCGTGCAGAAGCGCAGTCAGGCTGCCGAATCGCCGTAACAGGCGCGCCGCCAGCTCATGCGCCGAAACGACCCCATTGCCGCTCATCAACAGCGCTGCGATCAATTCGGCATCCCTGCCCTGATCGGTCTGGCCATTATCTGACACAGCGTCCGACCCATTGTCCATACCCATCAACAGTCCTTGTTCGCCGCTGCGCTTTTCGCTACAGAATCGGCGTTCCCGGCATATTCATACAAGCAAATAATCTGGACGTGACGCCCCGATTCGGTGGAAACTTGGCCTATGAATATTGTGCTTGGTATCAGCGGCGGAATCGCAGCGTACAAGACCCCAGAGCTTGTGCGGCGTCTGCGCGAGCGCGGCGCCGATGTACAAATCGTCATGACGGCATCAGCCGAGGAATTCGTTACAGAGACAGCGCTACAGGCGGTATCTGGGCGACCAATTCGCAGCAATCTATGGGACAAAGAGGCTGAGGCGTCGATGAGCCATATCGAGCTCGCGCGCTGGGCGGACGTCGTACTGATTGCACCAGCGACGGCCGAGATTATGGCGCGCCTGGCGGGTGGCGCCGCGCCGGATTTGTTGACGACGCTTTGCCTCGCAACCGAAGCGCCAATTGCTATAGCGCCCGCCATGAACCACGTCATGTGGAGCAACCCGGCGGTGCAGGCAAATCGCAACACGCTTGAGGACCGCGGCATGGTGGTCATCGGCCCGGATTCCGGCTCCCAGGCCTGCGGCGAAAGCGGTGCCGGGCGTATGAGTGACCCAAATGATATTGCCGCACTCGTGTGTTCGCCGGGATTGAGTGGCAAGAGCGATAAAGCGGCGGCGGGCGCCCTTAAAGGCAAGACCGTCGTCGTTACCGCGGGCCCGACGCGCGAGCCGATCGATCCGGTTCGCTACATCACGAATCGCAGCTCAGGAAAGATGGGCTATGCGATCGCGCAGGTGGCATCCGCGGAGGGTGCCAACGTGATTCTGATTAGTGGCCCGACTGCACTTAACGAGCCACGCAAAGTTGAAGTGCACCATGTCCAGACGGCTGAGGAAATGTATGCGGCGACGCATGCGAACATCGACGATGTTGATATTTTCATTGCGGCTGCTGCGGTCTCAGACTATCGACCGACTGACGCGGCGTCGCAAAAGATTAAGAAGAGCAGTGAAACGATGAGCATCAAACTCGTGCGGTCGAAGGATATACTTGCGTCCGTTGCCGCGCGGCGAGATGGCCCATTCACAGTCGGTTTCGCAGCCGAGACCGAAAACGTACGCGACTACGCGCTAAAGAAACTCAAAAACAAGCGAGTCGATATGATTATCGCGAATCGTGTTGGCGACGATTGTGGCTTCGATTGCGATGAGAATGCGGTTGATGTTTACTGGCCCGACGGGGCGCAGTCGTTCCCGATGGCGGGCAAGGCCGAGCTTGCCGGCCGAATAATTGGCCTCATTGCCGAGCGTTACGAATCGCTCCGAGGTGCCGATGCTCAACCGGAACTTTCGGTCGTTTCGATTAAAGGCAACACCAAACAATAAGGACGACGTGTGCGATCCATCGAGCTGAAGATTCTCGACCCACGTGTCGGGGACACGATTCCATTGCCCCACTATGCGACCGACGGCTCAGCCGGGCTGGACATGCGCGCCGTCATTGATGAGCCCCTTAGCGTGTCTCCGGGTGAGACGCTCCTTGTTCCCACGGGTATCGCGATCCATGTCGCGGATTCCGGTCTCGCGGCCGTCCTGTTGCCGCGATCTGGCTTGGGGCACAAGCACGGCCTCGTCCTCGGTAATCTGACCGGCCTCATCGATTCCGATTATCAGGGGCAGATATTTATATCTTGCTGGAACCGCAGCGGAAATACCTACGAAATCGAACCCGGCGAACGGATCGCACAAATGGTTTTTGTGCCCGTCGAACAGGTGCAATTCAAGGTCGTGGAAGATTTCGAAGATAGCAAGCGGGGCGCAGGCGGCTTCGGGCACTCAGGCATGGCCTGAGTAAAGGTCTATTCGATACCTTTGAGTGACTTGAAACGCGAGATGTCGCCTGCGAAGCGGGCGAGGATGATTTCCTCTTCGTTCTGAAACTTCGCCAGATTGCCTTCGTGGCGCTGGATCGTGTCCTTGGTCACCGTAATATCGCTGATTAGTTCAGGGTCAATGATCTCTGCGTCAGGATCACTAGAGTACGGCGCGAAGCGCGATGCTTCACGTTGGAGCTTATCAAGCTGGCGTTGCAGATTCCTCAGGTAAAGTTCGGTGACCCGAGACTGCGCCTGAAATAATTCAATACGACGATCGCGGTGCATCTGAATTTCCTCGATGGAAAGATACGTCGCGAGTAAGGCCTTGTCGGCTCGAAGTTGCAGTTCTCTTTGACGGCGCATTTTCTCAGCGACACGTTCGGCGGCCAATTCTTCCTCGGACTTGCGCCCTTCGATTCTGTCGATCGTTACGGCATGTTCGTTAAGGACTTCTTTTTCATAATCCGAGTACTCGGGCGGCACACTGTCGCCATAGTAAATCGTGCCGTCTTCGTTGACGACCTTATAGGCCTTGTCGCCGGTTTCGGCCGAAGCGACCGATACGGCAAACCCTAAGAGTCCAATTAAGAGGGATCTAATCCGCATTGCCCAAATATGCCATGAAATCCACTGTCAGAAGCGCGAACCAGTTCGCGAAATGACAGCATAAACGCTTGGCTGGATTCTGTAAATTAGCACGAAATTTCCGAAATTCAATAACTTATGAGATTACACCGTATTCGCGACGATAGCTGAGAACTGGTTCGAGGAACTCAACGTATTCGCTTGATTCTTCGAGTGTCTCTACCAAGTCATCGAGTTTGACAATGCTAATGACCGGAATTCCGAGGGAAATTTTTAGCTCCTGGACTGCCGACATCGCGCCCTTGCCGCGCTCCTGTCGGTCGAGCGAGATCACGAGGCCCGCGATTTCGGCGCCTGTGCTGGTGATGAGTTGATAGACGTCACGTACGGCGGTACCGGCGGTAATGACGTCATCGATTATCAGCACACGGCCCTCAAGTGGCTCACCGACAATACTGCCACCCTCCCCGTGCGCTTTCGCTTCCTTGCGGTTGTATGCATAAGACACGTCAATTCCGTAATGTTCGGCCAATGCTGCAGCAGTCAACGCAGCAAGCGGAATTCCCTTGTAAGCCGGGCCAAACAACACGTCGAATTCGATTTCGGCGCCGGCGACCGCAGCGGCGTAGAAACGACCGAGTTTCGCAGCGGCATAACCGGTGTTGAATAGACCGGCGTTAAAGAAGTATGGGCTGATGCGACCAGACTTCAATGTAAATTCGCCAAAACGCAATACGCCAAGCTCCAGTGCAAGATCGATGAATTCCTTTTTATACGCGTGCATGGGTTTGGTCTGTAGTTTGCTCTAGTATGATGCCGAATCTGGGCGCGGCGTCTGAGTATGATAAACCATTCGTGGTCTGGCGACTGCTTCGTTGGTTTTAGGAGAATTGATTGTTTCGAATAATAAGTCTGAATGCGAACGGTATTCGTGCAGCGGCCCGAAAAGGACTTTTTGATTGGTTGCCGAGTCAGAATGCCGACGTTGTCTGCATTCAGGAAACCAAAGCGCAGATTCATCAACTGACGGACACAGTATTTCAACCGGCCGGTTACCATTGCTATTACGAAGACGCAATCAAGAAGGGCTACAGTGGAACGGCGATCTATTCGCGGCACAAACCGAAAAAAGTCTTGCGCGGCTATGGCGATCCGGAGTTCGACAGCGAGGGTCGTTATCTGGAGGCCCAGTTCGACGGAATCAACGTTGTATCACTGTACTTGCCGTCCGGTTCGTCCAGCGAAGAGCGACAGCAAGCAAAGTATCGTTGCATGGCGACATTCACTGAACATCTGAAAAAAATCAAACGCAAGCGGTCCGAATACGTCATCTGTGGCGATTGGAATATCGCGCATAAGGAAATCGATCTGAAAAACTGGAAGCAGAACCGCAAGAATTCTGGTTTTCTTCCCGAAGAGCGTGCCTGGATGGACGATGTTTTTGGCGATTATGGTTACACCGACGCATTTCGCGCGATTGAGCAGCCAGAAGATCAATACACGTGGTGGTCGAACCGTGGTCGTGCGTGGGATAACAATGTCGGATGGCGTATTGACTACCATGTCGTCTCGCGCGGGCTCGCCGACAAGGTGTTAAGAACGGAAATATATAAGGAACAACGATTTTCCGACGACGCGCCATTGATCATGGACTTCGATTTTGAGTTACGAACGTAAGATGCGATTCGCCCATGACGGAGAGTGAACAAGTAGATTTGGCGCGGGAATCGCCGGGCTGGCGTTTTTATCTGCAGGAGAAGATTCTCGTCGTCTTTTTTCTCGGGTTCTCGGGCGGTCTTCCGTTTCCACTCGTCTACGCTACGCTGACGGCCTGGCTTAACGATGCTGGGTTGCAGAAAAGCACGATTAGTACATTCGCCTGGATCGGCTTTGCCTATGCGTTCAAATTTCTTTGGTCGCCTCTCGTGGACCGATTGGAATTGCCGATACTAACTAGGCGGCTTGGCCGACGACGAGCCTGGTTGTTACTGTCACAAATCTCGATCGGCATCAGCCTTGTTGCGCTCTCCGGCGTTAATCCCGCACTGGCGACCGGCGCTTTTGCGCTGGTTGCGATCGTTGTCGCATTTTCATCGGCTACTCAGGACATGGCCATTGACGCCTATCGTATCGAGTGTGCCGAGGATGAGATGCAGGCGCTACTCGCGGCGGCTTATCAGTACGGCTACAGAATATCGATCATTGTCGGCGGTGCCGGCGCGCTGTATATCGCTGATTTCGTATCATGGGAGATCGCATACCAGTGCATGGCGGCGTGCATGGTAATTGGCGTGGGCACAACACTGCTCTGCAAAGAACCGACCGTGCCGGAAACTGCAGAGACGATCGGGCACATATTCGATGGCGGTTTTGTGCCTTGGTTCAAGGCATCCGTCGTCGGCCCATTCGTTGATTTTTTCGATCGATACGGAACGTTTGCGCTAACGATGCTGGCGTTTATCGCGCTGTTTCGAATCAGCGATTATGTCCTCGGAATCCTGGCGAATCCGTTTTACCTTGATATTGGTTTTACAAAATCACAAATTGCGAGCGTCGCCAAGCTTTACGGGTTGTGGGTGGCGCTGTTCGGTATTGCCGGAGGAGGCTGGGCGGTGATCAAGTTTGGCCAATCGAAAACTTTGATCGCTGCGGCGACGCTGATTGCGACGACCAATCTGTTTTTTGCCGTACTCGCTTACACCGGACCAAATATTTGGGCTCTGGTCGCAACAATCAGTTTTGACAACTTTGCACAGGGTTTCTCGGGTACTGTTTTTATCGCTTACCTGTCGAGCCTGACAAATGTGTCATTTACAGCGACGCAATACGCGTTATTTAGCTCGCTGTCCGTATTTTTCGGCAAATTGATTGCCGGCTATTCCGGCGATGTGCAAGAACTGGTCGGCTATGTTGGTTTTTTCGTTTACGCGGCGGCGCTTGGAATTCCGTCAATCATCTTGGCTATAGTAGTCGTGCGGCACACGCCTGCCGAAAATAGAAATGATCACGATTGACCACGTCGTCGGCTTGCTGTCGGACATCGAAGACCCAGGGTGCCGGGAATTCAGCATCGGTGTAGGCGACTGGCCGTTCAATGGATTTGTTGTGCGACAGGGCGATGATGTCTACGCGTACCAGAATTATTGTATGCATGCCGGTCATCCGTTGAACTGGCAGCCGAACAGCTTTCTGACCAAAGAGGGCGACGCGATCATTTGTGCGTCACATGGTGCGATGTACGAAATCGCGAGCGGCGAGTGCTTTGCCGGCCCATGTCGGGGCGGTGCACTAAGAAAGGTGGCGGTAGAAATCCGCGCCGGTGTTATTTACGTCGGCGGACCCGGCACGATGTGAAGAACGATTACAGATCTGTTTTTGCGTTGGGTGAGATACTCTTCATCGGAAGTAAAGCACAGCGCAGCTGCGCGAGCCATGACGATGAGGAGTATCTCACTCAACGCCCAGCCGGGTGCAGTTTGATTCTGCAGTTAAACCTTGTCGAGAAACGCCAACGGATCGTGATAACCGGCGGGAATTTCACTATTGTTCTTGCCGGCAAAATCTTCTGGATCCATATCGACTGACCCGGACCAGTCCTCCGGTGCACTGATTTCGGCCAACAACAAGTCGGGCCACGATTCAAAGTCGACCTCATCGATTGTGCCGTCAAATTGTTGAATCTCGACTGTACGGGCATCCTCGTCGATCGCGACCACTTCGAACAAAGTGCCGCTGGGACGACGGAACCACTGACCGATCACCGGATAGAGCACAGCCATTTTTTTCCTCCTGCTGTAAATATAACACCGTTACTCTATATATAGATGACAAATAACATTCTGCAAGTCATTGCCGATTTATTTTACAGTGACGAAACTCCAGTCCCAGATTTTGTGGCCGTGTCGCAATCCGCGCTGTTCGAATTTAGTCCGGGGTCGATCGAGTGGCCGCTCGCCGTTATGCACACGACATTCGGTGCACCTAAACCCTGAGAATGCTGCGAACGTGGCATCAATATGTTCCGCGTAGTTGGCCCAGTCCGTTGCAATGTGCAAGGTACCGTTAGATTTCAATGCGTTCGCACACAATTCAAGAAACGGCGTTTGGACGATGCGCCGTTTGTGATGGCGTTTCTTCGGCCATGGATCGGGAAAATATAGGTTAATACGATGCAAAGAACTGACGGGAATTTGACACTCCAAGACCTCAAGCGCGTCGTGAGCAATCACTCGTACGTTGTTGATACCGGTTTCACGCAGTCGAATTAGACAATGGCCGATACCAGGCTCGTGAACCTCGATACCAATGAAATCGTGTTCCGGTTGGTCAATTGCCAGCTGCACAAGCGTGTCGCCGTTGCCAAAGCCGATCTCGAGGATACGCGGGGCATCACGGCCAAAGATTGCGTCAAAGTTTAGCGGTGAGGCCTCGAACTCAATGCCATAAACCGGCCACAATGACTCGATCGCACGCTGCTGAGATGGCGTTAGCCGGCCCGAACGGCGCACGAAACTGCGAACGGTTCGACGCTGGCTGGCGCCTGAGGTCGATGGTTTCATCGCCAGTATTCTAGTCGTCGCGGGAAAAGATCACAGGACTGGCGTTTTCCGGCCGACGACCGGTGATATTCGAATAGAACTCGCGAATCTCGGCAAGATCTTCATTTTCATTGCCGGACAGCAGAATTGTCGGTCCCAAACCAATTCGTTTCCGACCGAAGTCGAAGAAACCGAGGATGATCGGCACATTGGCTTTTTGCGCGATTCGATAGAAACCCGATTTCCAGTACGGCTGCCAGCGGCGCGTCCCTTCCGGGGCGAGACCGAAGTAAAAAGATTCATTCTTTGAAAACTCGTCGACAGCCTTGGTGACGGCTGCGCCCGGCTCAGCGCGATTCAGTGGAATGCCGCCTAGGGCCTTAAGGAGAAGGCCCAACGGAAACCAGAACACCGTGTGCTTGCCAAAAAACCGAACGTCGAGCCGAATGGACACCTTATAGATCAGCGCCCAGACACCATCCCAGTTTGAGGTGTGCGGCGCGGCAATGATCACAGCCTTTTTTACGCTGGGCACGGATCCAACGGCCGTCCAGCCGCCAAGCCACAGCAAGAATTTCGCCACATAGCGCAACATCAAGACGATGCCTTGGCGATGCGCCGAAGCTGATACATGAAGGGGTTCACACTATTTATTAGAACCCCGTCATGTGCGTGTGATCGGCTAGAACCTAAGGACGCCCTGCAGCGTCAGTGTCCGGCCACGGCTATAAAACGCATAGTTCGACTTAACGCCAAAATTGCCGGCGAGCGGCGTATCGCCGCCAAACTGCAGAACTTTCTCATCGCCGAGGTTTTTGCCGAGTACGGCGATTTCCCAATTTCCTTCAATCGGGCCGATGCCGAGTCGCAGGTTGTACATCGAATATCCATCCTGGACCAAGGCTGGATCGAACGTTGCCGATGCATCGTATTCGCTGGTATAGAAAACGCTTGCGACAGCCGTGAAGTCCATATCGTTAAACACCGGGTACGCAAAGTTGAATGACACGTTGCCCTGGAAATCGGACACCATCTGATTCGAGTTGCCGGTGTAGTCACAAAGTTCCGGTGTGCCGTCGCCGTCGAAGTCTACGTTTGCTGTCTGGCCGAAATAGCATTGTCCGTTCTTAAAGTCCGTAAACTCGAAATCAGTGATCGCGAAACCGCCAGTGATCGTCAGGTAGTCCGACGCCGCCCAGCGGCCATCGACCTCAAGGCCTAGGATTTCGGCCGTAGCGGCATTGCCCACATTGAAACCGAGACCACTGTCGAAAATCGAAATCTGCAGGTTGTCGAAATCCGTGAAGAAGGCCGCCGCGTTGATCTCGGCTGCACCGCCTGCCAATGAGAATTTGCCGCCGATTTCAAAGTTTGAAGCTTCCTCGTCGTCGAATTCGAACGATTCGGCCATAGTGGGAGAAACCCCGCGGTTGTTGGCGCGGAAGTCGAAGCCGCCGGACTTAAAGCCGTCGGCCCAGCTCGCATACAACATCATGTCGTCGTTGACATCCCAAATGCCTTTAACCTCCGGCGAGAACTTGGTCTTGTCGCGAGTGCCGGTAACCGGAAGGGTTCCGTCTCTGGCCAGAAGGGCGGCGGCCGTCGGGTCAACCGCTGCAAGCGGGACAAGTTCCTCCGACGTAATTCTGAATCCGGCCGAATAAATGACGGGCGCCAACACCTGAGCGGCCGGCAGCGGGCTGCCATCGAGGGCCAAAATCTTCAACGTGCGCCCCCCGTCGCGTTCATCGTTGGTGATGCGGCCGCCGAGCTGCAACGTGAATGTATCGTTCACGTGCCAGTTAAATTGTGCAAACGCCGACAGCACGTCGGCATCGACGGTGGCGACGCGATCGGCCATCGTGGCCGCGACTGCGGTGCCCGAGCCCGCCGGCAACAATGGATTCCCATTAAATGCGGGCACCAGTACGGAGTTACCTGGAACGATGATCTGATCCGCGTAGTCATGCTCGCTGGTCTGATAATACGCACCCAAGATGTAGTCATAGTCGTCGCGCAACGGCGATGATAGGCGGAATTCCTGGCTGAATTGTTCGTACTGTTCCTGTAACGCAGCACCGAAAACAGAAGCACCGGTAAAATCGCAGTCACAGAATTCGTCATACTCGAAATCCGAGAACGCGCTAATCGACTTTAAATCGTGTTCGCCGAGGGCCCAGTCCAGCGTCAGCACATAGGTGTTTGATTCATTATTACTGAAGTCGCTGTTCGACGAGCGCACGTCATCTTGTACGACATTTGTTACAGACGGGTCCTGCATGAAAACACCGGCAAGAATCTGGTTGTACTCTAGACCAGTGAACGGCCCGGCTGCAGCAGGCAGTTCGCCAATAATCTCAATGTGGCGTCCCGTAACGTCAAAGTCACCGACTTCGACCTTAAGTGACGCTGTCACATCCGGTGTCAGGTCGAAATCGATTATGCCGCGTACCGTTGTGTCCTCGCGTTCCGGCTCGTCGCGAGAAAGGGTTGCGTTTTTCATGTAGCCGTCGAGGTTGCGAAAGCGTGCCGCGACGCGTACTCGGACAGCATCCGACAATGGTCCGGATAGCACGCCTTCAACTATTGTTTCATTGTCCTCGAATTCGTTCGAGACGAGGAAATTACCTTCGAACTCGTCCGTCGGTTTCGCGGTCGTAATATTCAGCGCCCCTGCGACAGAGTTTTTGCCGAAAAGAATCGATTGCGGGCCTCGCAATACTTCAATGCGCTCAAGGTCCAAAAACGGCGAGCGAAACTGCTGCGCACGCCCGTAGTGGACGCCGTCGATGTAGGTGCCAACCGACTGCTCGAAGCCTTGATTGATGCCGGAGCCAATACCACGAATAAAGACATTTGTCGCAATGCCTGTCTCAGTCACCGAAAAGTTCGGCACCAGGAACTGAATGTCTTCGGCTTTTTGGAGTCCGATTTCGGCGATCACGTCGCCTGTCACGGCAGACACCGATACCGGTACGTCCTGAAGCCCCTGGGCGCGGTAGGCAGCTGTGACGATGATTTCCTCGAGCGCAGTTACCGGCCGGGCATCACTTTGTGCGATCGCGTTGGTTGGAACTATCAGAACACAAAGGAATCCCGACAACGCGACGAACGAGCGTGCAAATTTGCTAATCATGACTATTCCCCATCAATTAGGCATTGACGCAACATAAGCCAATCGCCTTTGGCGTAGGTAAAAGTGTACTCATTGGGCGGACTATTTACCACGCCGATCCGATGCGTGCGCCTACGTAGTTTCCGACAAAACAGAACAACTACGAGACTACGGATACCAATGCGATGGTGATCGCGACGGCCGTCGCCGCAGCCAGCCACAGAAGTTGTTTTCGAAGCCCGGCAAGCTCGTCACGCAGTTGTCGCAAGTCCTCAGTTTGTCGCTGGGCATTGGGATTTCCGTTCGTCGCGCGCTCCGCAAGCAATCGGATCGCGTCTGGCAGCTCGCGCAGCGCGTCACGAAGATGCGGCAGGTTTTCGCGCAGATCATCGACAAAAGCTTGTGGGCCGACTCGATCCGCCATCCAGCGTTTCATGACAGGATGCGCGGTTTTCCAGAGATCGAGCTCCGGGTATAGCTCGCGACCCAGTCCTTCGATATTGAAAAGCGTCTTGTGCAGCAAAATCATCTGCGGCTGTATCTCGACATTAAAGCGTTGTGCCACCCGAAACAGACGTGTCAAGACTTGCGCGAAAGAAATTTCTGCCAGCGGTTTGTTGAAGATCGGTTCGCACACGGTGCGAACGGCCATCTCGAGCTGATCGATGCGCGTTCCGGCGGGAACCCAGCCCGAGTCGAGGTGCAGTTTGGCGATACGGTGGTAATCGCGATCGAAAAAGGCGAGGAAATTCTCCGCTAGATACCGCTGATCCTCGGGGCTCAGCGTGCCGACGATGCCGAAGTCAACGGCGGCGTACTTCGGCTTGTCAGGGTCGGACGTGATGACAAATATGTTCCCCGGATGCATGTCCGCGTGGAAAAAGTTGTGCTTGAAGACCTGCGTGAAAAATATTTCCACACCGTTTTCGGCCAACCGTTGAATGTTCGTGCCAGCCTCACGTAACGCGTCCATATCACTTATCGGCGTGCCGTAGATTCTTTCCTGGACCAGCACTTCCGGCCGGCAGTAGTCCCAATAGATATCCGGAACGTAGAGCATGTCCGATCCCTGGAAGTTGCGCTTTAGTTGTGCCGTGTTGGCGGCCTCGCGCATCAAATCAAGTTCGTCGATAATTGTGCGTTCGTATTCGGCAACGAGTTCCATCGGCTTCAGGCGTTTACCGTGTTGCCAGTACTTTGCAGCCAGGGCCGCGAGTTTGCGCAGCACATCGAGATCGCGCTCGATCAGTTCTTCAACGCCAGGACGCAGGACCTTGACGATAACTTCGGGACCATTCCTGATTTTCGCCGAGTGCACTTGGGCAATCGACGCGGCGGCCAACGGTTCGCGATCAAAACGCTCAAAGACTTCGTCGACAGGCTGGCCATACGCGGTTTCGATGATGGCGACCGCTTGTTCCGCCGGAAACGGTGGTACGGCATCCTGCAATTTCGCCAGTTCGTCGGCAATGTCGCGCGGCAACAAATCTCGCCGAGTAGAAACGGCCTGTCCGAACTTAACGAAAATCGGGCCGAGTTCTTCAAGAGCCAGTCGTATTCGCTCGCCCAATGGCGCAGAACGGTCACGTCGTCGCGGAAAAAGGTAGAACAGGAATCGAAGTGGCCGCAACAAATGTGTTGCTCTGATGATGTCATCGAGACCGTACTTAACCAGTATCCGCTGGATACCGATAATGCGGGCCAACGTGTGGCGGTGAGCCATAATCAGTCGTCGCGCCGCAATCGATCGATTCTTGCAGCAATGCGTTCCACACCATCACGCAACGTGCTTACTTCGGACGTAAAGCGCTCAAACTCGTAGCGACTTGGCACATCGCGGCTCTCTTCCTGTAAGTACTCTCGAATGTTTTCGCCCATCGTTGCTCGTGCATCCTGTGCCCAACGACGTACGCCGCGAAAAACTTGGCCGATGCCATGTGCCGCAGAATCGCCAATGAGGCCCGACAGCTCCTCTTCAACGTCAGGTTTCGCAAACGCAAGCAATTTTTGAAACGCCTGCGCCTTTTCTGCGTCACCAATCAATTCCAGCGAGCCGTCGCGAATTGCTTGTTCGTCTTCGCCGCGCGCGACGCGAGCGAGTGTCAGTATCGACCCGCTGATGGCGATATCCGGGTCTTTGGAGGAAGCGGACGTTAGTTCGACCGCATCGTCACTGATGGTGAAATACATTGCGAGCCCGGTGTTCTTGACCCGCACCGCGGCAACGGTACCGGCCAGATCCGCGCATAATTCTCGTGCCGGCGTTATTTCTTGAATGTTGCGGTTCAAAATTCGCGTGGCAGGACGCAGCAGGGATTCTAGCGGATCCATGGCTGGTGTCTCAGATACGATAGCCGACGTGCAGTGCAACGATGCCGCCTGCCAGGTTATGGTACCGGCATCGTTCAAAGCCCGCGTCCTGCATGATTCCAAGTAAGGCCTCTTGGTCGGGGTGCATGCGTATCGACTCCGCCAGATACTTGTAACTGTCGGCATCATTAGCGACGAGTTTGCCGAGCGCTGGCAACACCGTAAATGAGTAGAGATCATAGGCCGGCTTGATGGCGTTACCGGGCTTGGAGAACTCCAAGATCATCGCTTTGCCGCCGGGCTTCAATGTTCGCAACATTGAAGCCAAAGCCGACTCCTTATCGGTCACGTTCCTGAGACCAAACGCGATCGTGATGCAGTCAAAACTGTTGTCAGCAAACGGCAGTTTTTCGGCATTGACCTGTGCAATGGATACATTGCCGGAGATTCCGGCATCGACCAGGCGACGCCGGCCTTGTTCCAGCATGGCGCGATTGATATCAGCGAGCACCACCACGCCTTTCGCGCCAACTCGCTTCGAAAACGCGCGGGCAAGATCACCGGTTCCACCTGCAAGATCCAGTACGCTGTGACCCGCTCGAACGCCGGCCTGCTCGATTGTGAATCGTTTCCACAGACGATGCAGCCCGCCGGACATTAAATCGTTCATCAGGTCGTAATTTGAGGCGACCGAGTCGAAGACGCCTTTTACGTGCCCAGCTTTCTCATCGACCGAAACGGTTTTGTAACCGAAATGCGTCGTGTCGGTGGGCTTATTGTTATCAGGCATGTGTTTATCAGACATGGGCTTGTTTATTCGGGTTTTTCCCGAGCATACCCTGCTGCCTGCAAACGGTCGAGATACGACTGCCAGTTGCTGTCCATGTTGTCACCGAGTTCGCGAAGGTAAGCCCAGGCATAGAGGCCGGTGTCGTGGCCGTCGCTGAACAGCAGTCGCACCGCGTAGTGGCCGACCGGCTCGACGGCCGTAATCTCGACGCCCTCCTTGCCGGTCTGCAAAGTCTCTTGCCCCGGCCCATGGCCCTTCACCTCGGCGCTGGGCGAATACACCCTCAGATACTCGAACGAAAACTCAAAAGACGCACCATCGTCGAACGACACAACCAGGACTCTGGAGGACTTGCGAAGTCTGATTTCGGTAGGAGTCATGACGGTTTCCGGGTTGCGAACGGAACGCTATTCATCGGAAGTAAAGCGCAGCGTAGCGAGCCATGATGATGAGTAGCGTTCCGTTCGCAACTCACAAATTCATCACGCAAGCGTCGCCTCTACAATATGTATCTCGACAAATCTTCGTCTTTCGACAATTCGGCGAGGTGGTCGTCGACGTAGCCGGCGTTTATTTGTAGATGTAGTCCGCTCTTGTCCGATGCCTCGAAAGATACCGTCTCAAGTAAACGCTCCATCACCGTGTGCAGGCGGCGTGCGCCGATGTTCTCGGTGTTCTCGTTTACCTGGAAGGCGACTTCCGCGATTCGTCGAACGCCGCTGTCGCTGAACTCGAGTTCCACTTGCTCGGTATCGAGTAGCGCTGAATATTGGTCCGTCAACGACGCATCGGGTTCGGTCAGTATTCGTACGAAGTCATCCGTCGTAAGCGATTTCAGTTCGACGCGAATCGGAAATCGACCTTGCAGTTCCGGAATCAAGTCGGACGGTTTCGAAACGTTGAATGCGCCCGATGCAATGAACAGAATGTGATCCGTTTTTACCATGCCGTATTTGGTGTTTACTGTTGAGCCTTCAACGAGTGGCAACAGATCGCGCTGCACGCCCTCGCGGGACACGTCGGCACCATGCGTTTCGGTACGCCTCGCGACCTTATCGATTTCATCGAGGAACACGATGCCGTGTTGCTCAACGGCATCGAGGGCTTGCGCTTTAAGCTCTTCCTCGTCAAGCATCTTCGCCGCTTCCTCGTCAGTCAGGTGCTTTATCGCTTCACGAACTTTCAGTTTACGAGATTTCTTGCGATTGCCACCGAGATTCTGGAACATGCCCTGCAGCTGGCTGGTCATGTCCTCCATGCCGGGCGGCGCCATAATCTCGACGCCCATAGCCATCGCCTGAATGTCGATCTCGATTTCCTTTTCGTCAAGCTTCCCTTCGCGAAGCATCTTGCGCATCTTTTGCCGCGTATCATTGTCCTCAGCGCTCGCGGTGTCCGCGGTAAAACCGACACCTGTCGGCGGCGGAAGCAGTACGTCGAGTATGCGCTCTTCGGCGGCGTCTTCAGCTCGATGCCGCACTTTCATCATGCCCTCTTCGCGAATCATCTTGACCGCAACATCCATAAGGTCGCGAACGATCGAGTCTACTTCGCGGCCGACGTAGCCGACCTCGGTAAACTTCGTTGCCTCAACCTTGATAAATGGCGCCTTTGCGAGTTTCGCGAGCCGCCGGGAGATTTCGGTTTTACCGACGCCGGTTGGGCCAATCATCAGAATGTTTTTTGGCGTAATCTCACTGCGCAGTGGTTCTTCGACCTGAACGCGACGCCAGCGATTTCTGAGCGCAATGGCAACTGCGCGTTTAGCATCGTCCTGCCCGATAATATGCTTGTCCAGCTCCTGGACAATTTCTCTCGGTGTCATTTGTGACATCTTATTTCGGCCCCAATTCCTGAACGACGATTTTTTGGTTCGTGAACACACAAATTTCGCCGGCGATCTCGAGTGCTTTTTCGGCGATCTCGCGCGCATCAAGCTCAGTGTTTCTTAACAACGCCAATGCCGCGGCCTGTGCGTACGGTCCCCCTGAACCGAGCGCCATCAGATCGTGTTCGGGTTCGATGACATCGCCATTGCCGGAGATAATAAATGAGCTCTCGTAGTCGGCAACGCAAAGCAGCGCCTCAAGGCGGCGCAAGCGGCGGTCGGTACGCCAGTCTTTGGCAAGCTCGATCGCCGCCCGTGTCAGGTTACCGTATTGCTCGAGTTTGCTTTCGAACAGCTCAAACAGCGTAAACGCGTCGGCGGTGCCGCCGGCAAATCCGGCAATGACGCGGCCGTCCGCGAGCGTTCTTACTTTACGGGCATTACCTTTCATGACCGTATTGCCTAGGCTGACCTGACCGTCACCGGCGATCGCGACCTTGCCATTGCGTCGCACCGAGACAATTGTCGTCCCTCTGAATTGTTCCATGTTGACTACCTGTAGAAGTGCCCGTGGTCTGGGCTAATCCTTTGATTTTGTTTTTGCGCGAGGATGTGTCTGATCGTAGATCTGGGCAAGATGCTGGAAATCAAGGTGAGTGTACACCTGCGTCGTCGAGATATTTGCGTGACCCAGCAGCTCTTGGACGCCGCGCAGATCGTGACTGGACTCGAGCAAATGGGTCGCAAACGAATGCCGGAAAAGGTGCGGATAGACGCGTGTATCTAAGCCCTGGCGCTTGGCCCAATATGTTACTCGAGACTGCACGCCGCGACGGCTCAGCCGCGGGCCCCGAGTACTGACAAACAACGCAGGCTCATCTTCATCGGCGACTTGGACACGCAATTTTTGCCACTCGCGAACGGCTTTCAGCGCGTAACGCCCAACCGGAACGATGCGATCCTTGTTGCCCTTGCCGGTTACGCGAACCGTTGCATCGTTGAGATCAACGTCGCCGATATTTAGGTCTGTCAGCTCGGCGAGCCGCAGACCCGATGAATAGAGCAGCTCAAGTATTGCGCGATCACGGCAAATCAAAGGCCCGTCGCCTGGAATGTCGAGCAGGCGCGCCATCCGATCGGCGTCGAGATTGCCCGGCAATCGTTTTGGCGCTTTCGGTGCCGATACTGATTGCACCGGATTGCGCTGGACGTGCTTCTCTCGGAGTAGGTACCGAAAAAACGTGCGCGCAGCCGAAAGCCGCCGTTGGATGCTCCTGCTGGACAGCCCGCGGCGAAAGATTGCGGCTGACCAGCCACGAAAATGCTCGCTGTCGAGATCCGCCCAATTTTCGATGCCGGATTCATCACACCAGGCGGCGAGTGCGTTTAAGTCTCTTCGATAGTGCTTGCAGGTGAGATCCGATAGCCGGCGTTCGAATTCAAGGTGGCGAATGAACGTCTCGATCCAGTCTGTTTCAGCGCTGTCCACGAGCGCAATCCTTGCGGTCTTAGTGGCGCTTCAGCGCCGCGGCGACCAGATCGCCGACCCGAGCGAGGAAGTCAATGCTCATGCCCGGATGAAAACGGTCGGCATCAGTGCTGCCGATCGCGAGAAAGCCGATTGCCGACTTGGCTTCCAGAGGAATCAGTGCGACCGAGCCGATTTCACTGGCGTCATCACGGAATAGAAACTCCATCTGCGAGTCGCGTACCTGGCCACAGCGCGGGCTGGTGCTCGCAAGAAACGTCGCAAACGGTTGTAGACTCGAATCGTCGCGATCGAGCGCGCGGAAGAATCGGCCGACATCGATATCGTCAAAATTGGTCGCGTCTCCGAACAGCACCATCACAGCCTGATCAGCGCCGAAACCTGAGCGCACGGCTTCTTCAATAGCGACAATCGTGCTGGCGAGATCCGTGGCCGACAATAACTGCAGGGACAGTTCGTGAATCTTGGCCGCGAAAACGTCGTTGTCACGTGCGACCTGGATAATTTCTTTAAGCTGTCGCTCAAGCTTCAATTCTTTTTGCCGCAATACCGATACCTGCCGTTCGACCAGAGAAACAGCGCTACCCGAGGCATGCGGCAATTGCAGTGTGCCGAGAAGTGATGGATGTTGTTCGAAGAAGTCAGGATGGGCTACGAGGAATTCGTGAACGGCGTCTTCCGAGAGCTCGTCTACGATGTATTCCCGCTTACGCTGTGTGCTCATAGATCGATCGTTCCTTCGCTAATCAATTCGGCATTACCGGTCAGCCACACCGGGTCGGCAGGCCGGCGCCAGCTTACCACGAGTTGACCGCCTGGAAGATTGACCGTGACCGTGTCATCGACTCGACCTTGCCGCCTCGCGGCGACGACCGCGGCACAGGCACCGGTGCCGCAGGCAGGAGTTTCGCCAATCCCACGCTCGTGCACTCTGAGGTCAATCGACTGTCGGTTCTGAACACTCATGAATCCGACATTGCAGCCGCTCGGAAATCGTTCGTGGTGTTCGATTGCCGGGCCGAGGGTCGCGACATCGGCTGTGGTGACATCATCGACGTCGATGACGCAATGCGGGTTGCCCATCGACAGCGCGGACACCTCCAGTAAACCACCATTTACGTTCAGTTCGTACACGATAGCGTCATTTTCGGCGACGAACGGGACAAGATCGGGCTCAAATTGCGGCACGCCCATGCACACGGCAACCCGATCATCGGCGATCATCTGGGCGTCTACCGGTCCGGCCGGGCTCTCGAGGCGGAATTCCCGATCGTCAGACGAGCGTGCCAGCAGCCACGCGACACAGCGAACACCGTTGCCACACTGCTCGACTTCTGAGCCGTCGGCATTGAAAACCCGATAACTGGCGTGTGCCGAGTCGGAGCTCGCAGCCGCGACCCACATCAACTGATCAAAACCGGGGCCGGTGGCGTCGTTACCGAGTCGTCGTAATTGCTCGGGCGTTGGCGGCGGGCGGTTATCGACGCGCTCATCGACAACCAATATCCGATTACCGGCACCGTGCATTTTTAGGAACGAAAACTGCATTGAGCGAAGTGTATCAGTGCCTGCTAAAGGTGCGCTGTGATGGCAACTCGTCGGATGGACTTTTTAGGTCGGCCTCTGTAGTTTACATAAACCGCCAATCTAACAACGAATAATTCCTGAGGAACATCATGCGGCACATCATGGTATTGAACGCGAAAGGTGGATGCGGAAAAAGCACCCTCGCGACAAACATAGCTTCTTACTTTGCCACCGAAGGCGCCAACGTCGCGCTTGCCGATTACGATCCGCAGCGCTCGAGCCTCGACTGGATCGATCGTCGTCCCGCAAACCGGCCCGAGATTCATGGTGTCTCCGCGTACGAGGGTGGGCTGCGGCATGTACCGCGCAGCGCAGACATCGTTGTAAGCGATGCGCCGGCGAGGTCGCACGGCCCAGAACTAACCGATCTGGTTCGCCATGCCGAGACAATCGTTGTGCCGGTGCTGCCTTCCACGATTGATATGCAGGCGACAGCAAATTTTCTCAAGGAGTTAAAAAGCGTCGGCCGGATTGAACGCAAGCAGGCGAAAATTGCAACGGTTGCGAATCGTGTTCGCGACAACACGCTGATCTGGGACGAGCTTGATGAATATTTGTCAAAGACGCGCGTCCCATATATCGCCGCACTGCGTGAAGCGCAAAACTACATTCGTGCCTATACGCGTGGTATCGGTATTTTTGAATTGCCTGAGTATCTTGCGTGGCCGGATTGGGAGGAGTGGGAGCCGCTGACGGATTGGCTGCGTACGAAGCGCAGTCAGCCGTAGTACGTCGTCGCGGCCGTGGCTGCGGCAAATATTCTCAATCGTCCGTGAGTGCAATACACCTCATCGTCATGGCTCACTGCGTTGCGCTTTACTTCCGCTGAAGTGCATTGCACTCACGGCTTACGAGAACCCGGCGTTACGCTTTACACGCGATGAAAAACATTCTACTCGCAGCCTGTCGTTCTTTCGTAATCGATGAAGCGTATTCCGCCAGCGACTGACTACATATTTTCTTCCTTTAACGACGCAGCGATGCCGTCTTCGGCGTTCGAGTATTTCATCTCGGGTTTGAGAGTGTTGCGCATCTTCGATAAGTCGAGGCGGCGGGATTCTCTTAAGAATGAAAGGCGGCGAGTCGAGAAAGTTCCTTCGGCTGTCTTGCGGCTGATCGTTGGTGGTGGTTCAAGCCCGAGTTGACGGGCGACCTCCAGCGCGAACCAAGTCGACGTGCGATCATCGCCGTCGCCGACATTGTAGACACCGGCAGGAACAACGGCGGCAAGTGCGGCAACACAGCACGCAACAAGATCGTCGACGTGAATGCGATTACCTGGATTCGCATCTGC